>Ga0209379_10000079_pt1 | contig 136472 bp, 120 predicted proteins | sample tdDd001_FD_187124 | JGI IMG/M metagenome (GOLD analysis project Ga0209379, IMG submission 187124) | Marine sediment microbial communities from the Atlantic coast under amendment with organic carbon and nitrate - tdDd00.1 (SPAdes)... | ecosystem: Environmental > Aquatic > Marine > Coastal >...
AAAAAAAATTAAAAAATTTCAAAACGAAAAAACATCATGCAAAATCGTGGCAAAACCACCCCTCTCCATCATGTCTTCCCTATCGCCATACCGTTGTAAAGCGGGTGCAAAGATAACGCATACTTTCTCACTATTCCAAATGAAAAATGCAAACTTTTTACCGCAAACATGCTAACAAGTTGATAGTCCGAGAGAAAAAATTCAGAAAAAACATCAGCGAATGTGTTTTTTGATTGTTTTGAATGTCTATTCGCTGATTTTTTCATGCACAATCATTCGAAACAATCCGGTAGGGATAGAAGCGGCATCCTTTTTCGAAGTATGAGAAAAAGATATAGCGTATAGCCCGCCCCGAAGGGTACCGGCATAATTAATGATGGATTTCACTCTTTTTAACGAATGGAAATGACAGTTTTATTACAGATATACTATCTTCGTGCTAATAAATTGTTTTACACATTAATTCTCTGAAGGTGACAGATAGACTTGTTATTATCCCGACCTACAATGAAAAAGAAAATATTGAAGTCATTGTAAGGAAGGTGTTCTCGCTGGAAACAGCTTTTGATATTCTTGTAATTGAAGACAATTCTCCTGATGGAACAGCAGATATTGTAAAAGTTTTGCAGAAAGAGTTTTCTCAACTACATATTATAGAGCGAAAAGGAAAGCTTGGCCTGGGTACTGCTTATATTACCGGTTTTAAATGGGCACTAGAAAACAATTACGAATATGTATTTGAAATGGATGCAGATTTTTCGCACAATCCAGAAGATTTGGTTCGTTTATATGATGCTTGCGCTAATCAAGGTGGTGATATGGCCATTGGTTCTCGCTATGTTTCTGGTGTAAATGTTGTAAATTGGCCTATGGGTAGAGTTTTGATGTCGTATTTTGCATCGAAGTACGTTAGAATTGTAACGGGAATGAAGATTCATGATGCAACTGCTGGCTTTAAATGCTACACCAAAAAGGTACTTGAAACCATAAATCTGGATAAAATTAGATTTAAAGGGTATGCTTTTCAGATAGAAATGAAATTTACTACGTGGAAATTTGGCTTTAATATTATTGAAGTTCCTATCATTTTTACAGATAGAACACAGGGAACCTCAAAAATGAGTGGTGGTATTTTTAATGAAGCTGTATGGGGCGTAATTAAAATGAAACTACGCAGCTTTTTTACCAAATACGAAAGATAGATTTTAAAATACTTAGAACTAAACAACCAAAATGTCGACTTATTTAATACAAAATGCCTTAATCATTAATGAGGGCAAGAAATTTGCCGGAAGTGTTCTGGTGAAAGATCAATTGATTGAAGAAATTTATACATCTACTCCTGAAAGGGTTGATTCATCGTGGAAAGTTATTGATGCTGGTGGAAAATTGCTAATTCCAGGTGTGATTGATGACCAGGTACATTTTCGTGATCCTGGAATGCCGCACAAAGGTGATTTGTATACCGAGTCGAGAGCTGCCGTAGCAGGTGGTACTACTTCGTTTATGGATATGCCGAACGTGAAACCACAAACAGTTACTCAAGAGCTACTTGCAGATCGCTACAAGCTTGGTGCTGAAAAATCGTTGGCCAACTATTCGTTCTACATGGGTGCCACCAATGACAATTTGGAGGAGATTTTAAAAACAGATCCTAAATCGGTTTGTGGAATTAAGATATTCATGGGATCATCAACAGGAAATATGTTGGTAGATGATATTGATACGCTTTCGCAGATTTTTGAAAAAGCGCCTCTTTTAATTGCGACGCATTGCGAGGACACTCCGATGATTGAAAAAAACCAGGCTGAATACGTTGAAAAATATGGCGAGGACATTCCAATGGAATACCATGGAGTGATTAGAAGTGCTGAAGCTTGTTACAAATCTTCATCGAAAGCTGTAGAATTGGCTAAAAAATACAACACGCGACTTCACATTCTTCATTTATCGACTGGAATGGAAATGGATTTGTTCGACAATTCGATTCCATCGAGGGATAAAAGAATTACTACTGAGGTTTGTGTGCATCACTTGTGGTTTGACGACAAGGATTATCTGACCAAAAAATCGAGAATACGTTGGAATCCTGCTGTTAAAACCAAGGCAGACCAGGATAAACTTTGGGAAGCTTTACTTGATGACAGGTTGGATGTAATTGCAACAGATCATGCACCACATACTGAAGAGGAGAAAGATGGCAATTATTTGAATTCAGCTGGTGGAGGTCCATTGGTTCAACATTCGCTTGTAGCTATGTTGGAGCAAGCTCGACGCGGCAAGATTAGTCTTGAAAAAGTGATTGAAAAAATGTGTCACACTCCTGCTGAGATTTTCCAGGTTGAAAAAAGAGGCTTTATCCGTAAAGGATATTACGCAGATTTGGTATTGGTTAATGAAGAAGATTGGACTGCCAACAAAGAAAACACATTGTATAAGTGTGGTTGGACTCCTTTCGATGGAGAAAAATTTCAATACATGATTGAAAAAACTTTTGTGAATGGTAACTTGGTGTACGACAATGGTAAGTTTGATGAAAGCACGAAAGGCATGCGCTTAAGTTTCGATCGTTAACAAACACATTATATATAGAACATGAAAAAATTCTATTATACCTCTACAGCTCTGATCATTTCAGGGCTGTTTTTGTTTTCCTGCCAAAGTAAACCAGAAAATTCACCTGCAAAAACTAAAGGTGAGCTTATTGCTGATCCAATTACTTACGAGGTGATTGTAAAAAATCCTAATCCGGATGATGAATGGCTGAATGAATGCCTGGAGAATACCAATAGTTCCTACTTAATAGAGCAAGTTTTGAAAGAAGTACAAGTTGGTAATCTAAAAGCGTATGATTATTACGACAATCACGAATTATCCATTAGTGAAATCGAACAAATTATTACAGAAAATGATTTGAATGGGAGAACAGGCAAAATTCAGTTTGAAGAGAATTGGTATTGGGATAAAAATCAGTTACAACTTAAAAAGGAAGTTAAAAAGTTGATGTTTGGCTTCGAAATATTCGATACTACCGGAAAACTGAGAGGTTACAAAGCCAGTTTTGTGGTTGACTTACAAAAGTAGATGTTAAAACAAGTTACTGACTATTTTTTAATATGAAAATCGCTTTGATTTTAATACGAGGCGATTATTGACTTATGCAATGTGTATATATTTTCGTCCGAGGCCATTGTTAATGTATGCAATGGGTTTGTATTTTCATCCGAGCTAATTGCTAACTTGTGCAATGGGCTTGTATTTTCGTCCACACCCCATGTAAGTTACTTACACACCCCTCGGATTTTCGTTCGAGACCATTGTTGAAACATGCAATGGGTGTGTATTTTCATCCGAGCCGATTGCTAACTTGTGCAATGCGCTTGTATTTTCGTCCGAGACTATTGTAGATTACTTACATACCCCTCGGATTTTCGTCCGCACCTCTTGTAAGTACGCTAAAGCATCAGTAAAATAAGGAATTTTATTTATAATGCCTAGTTAAATTATATTTATGAATTAGAAAGCGCAGTTCACCACAGCGGTTTGTTATTTCAATTCTCATCAACCATCGATAAAATGCTCTTTTGATCCACTGCAAAAAGTATTAGTTTTTGCTTTTTCCATTTTCTTCCTAAAGTTCGAAAGCATAATCAAGGTGAAAAAAGTACCTTTGCCTAACTTGAGAATTTCATTCTCAACTCCTAATCCATTACTCTCGATAGTAATCGGGACCATATGCATATAAAACGAACATGTAAAGTTTAAACACATGAAAGTACTATTTATAGATTCAACACACCCTCGTTTATTGGAGATGCTTCAAAATGCAGGCTTCGACTGTACTTATGCTCCTGAAAAGAACAAAGAGGAACTACTTGAAATATTTCCAGAATTCGATGGTTTTATCATTCGAAGTAAATTCAAATTGACCAAAACAGAACTTGACATCGCTTCCAATCTAAAATTTATTGGTAGAGTTGGTGCAGGCCTGGAAAATATTGATGTGGAATATGCAGAAAGCAAAGGCATAAGATGTTTTAATGCTCCGGAAGGAAACCGAGATGCCGTTGGTGAACATGCCGTAGGAATGCTTTTAACTCTTTTCAATAATTTGTGCCGCTGCAATTGGGAAGTTCGCAATGGAATGTGGAGACGAGAAGAAAACCGCGGCATTGAAATCATGGGCAAGACCGTAGGGATTATTGGATACGGAAACATGGGTGGAGCCTTTGCGCAAAGACTAAAAGGGTTTGGCTGTAATGTAATTGTCTACGATAAATACAAGTTTGACTATACCGATGAATATTGCCAAGAAAAGCAATTAGAAGATTTGTTTGAACAATGCGATATTTTGAGTTTGCATGTTCCGCAAACCGACGAAACCATGTTTATGGTGAATGATCAATTTCTAAATCAATTTAAAAAACCGATTTTCTTGATTAATACTGCACGTGGAAAAGTGGTTCGTATTGCTGATTTGGTAAAGAATCTAAAATCAGGACAAGTTAAAGGAGCTTGTTTGGACGTATTGGAATATGAAAAAACTTCTTTCGAAGATTTGCATGCATCAGAACTTCCTGCTGAATTTCAATATTTAATTGAAGCTGAAAATGTTTTATTGAGTCCACATGTTGGTGGATGGACCCATGAATCGAACATTAAACTTTCTGAAGTTACTGCACAAAAAATAATTGATGAATTTGCATCATAAAAATCAAAAGCCTCAAATCTAAAGATTTGAGGCTCTCTCTTATTATTTATAAGTCTAATTCAAAATTGTGCAACCAAATCCGGTTCTCTCATAAAAACTGATTGCTTTTGCAATTGCTCTGTCAAATCATACAAAATTTCAATCTCCGATGAATTGGTAAACCAATTCTGACTTGTATATATTCCTATATACGATCTACCTTTTAACTCTGGCATAAAATCAAGATTTAGCATGTTTATCCCAACTCTTAGTCTAGCATCAAAATCAAAAACTTTTAAGATCAAATTCTGAATCTTGTCATTGGTAAAAATCTTATTAGTACCAATTGCTGTAAACTCATCGAACACTACCTGAGAATCAAACGAATCAACACCTGTTTTGTAGTATTGTTTTTTCCCAAACAGACTCATTTTATCGAACATGTGTTTTTTTCGAACACATATTTTTGTCTCATTTGAAACATCAATAGGAAAAAACACACCACTATATACTGAATAATTATCCAATTTACGAGAATCTTCAAAACAAGCGAAAAAGACTCTTTTGTAATCATTATCAGGTATGCTAACAAATCTTCGGTGGAAACTTACAGGGTGTAGTGCATTAGAAGGATACGCTTTCTCGCTAAAATCAATTTTACGATGCGTTTTAAGAGCAAAATCTTTTAATTTTTCAATAACAGATTTTTCTTTTTCCATGTGGCAGCTGTGGTTTTAAAGATTAAAGTTTATCTAGACATTAATATACTTCAATTTCAATTCAGAATCAAAACACATTATTAACAGACTATTAGCAACTTTCAAAAATGTAATATTTAAACCCAAGCTCCACAATTTTTCCATCTAAAATCCATACGCCATTCCAACTCCAAAATAATGATAAGCCTCATTGGTTAACTCAATTTCCGTTTCCATTATTAAAGACCAACCATTACCAACAGAAACTCTTATTCCTAATGGTATCCAAAGAGGAATTTTGGTTTCATTTCCAAAAACAATATCCATATCCAAACCCGTAATCAATTTGGTTCCTCGTGCCAATGGTATGGTAACATTTGCCGTGCCATCCAATGCAAAATCGTGAAAGTGGTGAGCTCCTGCTGATAATGAAAGCGTTTTACTGAAACCAAATTCAATATCTCCTCCACAATAATTCTCATCTCCAAAAACACCGAATTTTACTCCCAAGTCAATATTCTGTCCTAATCCAACACCTGCATGAAAAAACATCATGAATTCCGTTTCTCCATCGTATACTAAAAGAGATGGTTCAAATCCAATAGCAGCCTCTCCACTTTTTAAAATTCCAGAAGTATTAAATACCTGCGCTTTTGCAAAAAACGCCCCACTCATCAGTAACACTAGAATAATTGCCTTTCTCATATCTTCATTAATCATCAATTCTATTTTTAAACTGAGAGAAACTGCCTTTTATTGCAGTTTATGCATAAAAAAATCCCTCTTCAGAATTGAAAAGGGATGTTGATTTATATTATAAATCATTAATAAATTTCCTTTGCGATGTCTCTCACACAATTAGAAGCCATTAATGTATAAAAGTGTAAAGATGGTACACCATGTTGAATCAACTCTTTGCTCTGCTGAATTCCCCACTCTACTCCCACTTGCTTCACCTCATCGTTACTTTTACATTTTCGAACCTCAGCTGCCAAAGCTTCCGGAATTTCAGTTTTAAAAATTTGCGGAAGCACATTTAATTGTGAAAGAGCTGAAATAGGTTTTATTCCAGGAACAATGGGAACTGTGATTCCAGCTTCACGCACTCTTTTCTCAAAATCGAAGAATTTCTGGTTATCGAAAAACATTTGCGTTACGATATAATCTGCTCCGGCATCCACTTTTTTCTTCAGCCAATATAAGTCCGATTCCATATTTGGAGCATTTTCGTGTTTCTCAGGGTATCCTGCAGTACCATAAGAAAATGGTGTTTCAAATGGCTCAACATGAGTTCCATCCAGAAAGTTTCCTTTATTGATGCCATTCACCTGTCCAATTAAATCAATAGCGAATTTGTGCTCTCCTTCACTCGGAATGAAGTCGTGACGTGGTGATTTATCCCCTTGCAAAAGCAATAAATCATGAATACCCAGGAAATTCAGATCCAACAATGCATTTTCAGTTTCTTCAGGAGTAAATCCGCTACAGATTACATGAGGAACAACTGTGAGTTTGTATTTATTCTGAATAGCAGCCGCTACTGCAACAGTACCCGGACGCTTGCGAGTGATTTTTTTCTCGAATCCTCCATTTGGGGATTCCACGAATACCACCTCATCGCGGTGTGCCGTAATATTAATGTACTTGGGATCGAATCCCCGAAGTTTTTCGATGGTATTAAATACCTTATATATACTATTACCCCTTAATGGAGGTAATAGCTCAAAAGAGAAATGTGTGGTTTTATTCTCAATTGCTTGATTTAAATGTTCGATTACTTTCATTGGTTAATTTTAGATGTGAGATTTTATTAAATCTCAAAGATCGTATTCTAATAATTTGATGTTTTTACAAAATTGCCGTCAATAGTTTCTTGGCTTCCTTTTCTGATATCCCCTTTCGTTCAGCATAATCTTTTACCTGATCTTCCTTGATCTTATCAATCGAAAAATAAATTGCATCGGGATGAGCCAATACCAAACCACTTACCGAAGCTGCCGGATACATGGCATAACTTTCGGTTAAAGTTGCACCAATATTCTCCTCAACCTGCAAGAAATCCCAAAGTACTTTCTTTTCGGAATGTTCAGGCAATGAAGGATATCCAAAGGCTGGACGAATCCCTTGATATTTTTCGCGCAACATTTCTTCAACGCTCAGGTCTTCACCATTTGCATAGGCCCAATCTTCCTTACGGATTTGCTCATGTAATAACTCTGTGTAAGCTTCTGCCAATCGATCTGCCAAAATCTTAATCATGATGCTGTTGTAATCATCATTTTGCTCAGCATATTTTTGCAGGCTCGCTTCTATTCCAAGTCCGGCTGTTACTACAAATGCTCCTACATAATCAATTTTTCCAGATTCAATTGGAGCCACAAAATCGCTCAAACACAAATTACTTAATCCTTTTGAGAATTTCTCCTGCTGGCGAATTTGAGTGAATCGCTTCAATTCCGAACTTCTTGCCTCATCAGAATAAATCACAATATCATCGCCCACTGCATTGGCTGGGAACAATCCATAAACAGCACTCGCTTCCAAAAGATTCTCTTTCTCAATTTGGTCGAGCATTTTATTGGCATCCTCGAACAGTTTCTTTGCCTCATCCTTGTAATCCGGATCTTCCATGATTTCAGGATACATGCACTTCAACTCCCAAGCTACAAAGAAGAAAGTCCAATCGATATATTTTCTAATTTCACTGATAGAGAAATTCTTCAGTACCTGCAAACCTGTTTTCTTTGGTTTATATATTGGTGATTTTATCCAATCAATTGCCTCTGCATTTTCTCTTGCTTCTTCCAAAGAATAGTATTCAGCCGATTTCTGTTTGGCATGATTCTCTCTCACCTTTTGATATTGTTCTTTCACGCTATCCAGGTAATCGCCACGTTTGTTTTTATCACACAATTTCTTAAAAATACCTACCGACTGAGAAGCATCACTCACATGAACAACGCCATTCTTATAATTGGGTTCAATTTTCACTGCCGTATGCAATTCCGATGTTGTTGCTCCTCCTACTACCAAAGGAATATCGAATCCTTCGCGTTGCATCTCTTCGGCAACAAAACACATCTCTTCTAAAGATGGTGTAATCAAACCACTCAATCCTATGGCATCAACATTTTCCTGTTTGGCCACTTCAAGAATTTTCGAGCATGGAACCATTACGCCTAGATCGATTACCTCGAAATTGTTACAGCCCAGTACAACATCAACAATATTTTTACCAATATCGTGAACATCTCCTTTTACTGTTGCCATTAATATCTTGCCCGCATTCCTAGCATCGGCAGCATTGCTTTTTTCTTCTTCGATAAATGGCTGAAGATAGGCTACTGCTTTTTTCATTACCCTGGCAGATTTCACCACCTGGGGAAGGAACATTTTCCCATCACCAAACAGCTCACCAACTATATTCATTCCATCCATTAAAGGTTTTTCGATTACCTCTAATGCTTTCGGATAATTTTGACGTGCCTCTTCTGCATCCTCTTCTATATAATCAGTAATTCCTTTTACCAAAGAGTAAGACAATCTCTCATTTACAGATTTTTCTCTCCATGCATCAGTTTTTACCTTGCTCGTACCAGCTGATTTTAATCCTTCGGCAAATTCTATTAAGATTTCGGTTGCTTCAGGCTTTCTGTTTAGCACAACATCTTCAACCTTCTCTAGTAATTCCGGTTCAATTTCATCGTAAATCTGCAACATTCCAGGATTTACAATTCCCATATCCAAACCTTCTTTTATTGCATGATATAGGAAAACCGAATGCATTGCTTCACGAACCACATTGTTCCCCCGGAAAGAAAAAGACAGGTTACTGATTCCCCCACTGATTTTTGCATGTGGAAGATTCTCTTTAATCCACTTTACAGTCTTGATAAAATCAACAGCATAATTGTTATGCTCTTCAATCCCTGTAGCAATTGCCAATACATTTGGGTCGAAGATGATATCTTCTGGCGGGAAGCCCACTTTTTCTGCTAGTATTTTATAGGCTCTGCCGCATATTTCAATTCTGCATTCATAAGTATCGGCCTGACCTTTTTCATCGAAAGCCATTACCACTGCAGCAGCTCCATATCTTTTTATTTGGGTAGCATATTTAATAAATTCCTCTTCTCCCTCTTTCAAAGAAATAGAATTTACTACGGATTTTCCTTGAACACACTTTAAACCAGCTTCCAGAACAGACCATTTCGAAGAATCAATCATAACAGGAACGCGAGAAATTTCAGGTTCTGAAACCAAGAGTTTCAAAAATACATCCATTTCTTTTTCGGCATCCAACATGGCATCATCCATGTTCACATCAATAATTTGAGCACCATTTTCGACCTGCGAACGAGCAATTGACAGCGCCTCCTCGTATTTTTCTTCACGGATTAATCTTGCAAACTTTCTAGAACCTGCAACATTGGTACGCTCACCAACATTTACAAAGTTGCTCATAGAGTTGATGCGCAACATCTCTAATCCGCTTAAGCGAGTTTCCGTATCCACATCCGGAATTTCTCTAGGTTCAGCATCTTTGACAGAATTGGCAATAGCAGCAATATGATCTGGTCTTGTACCACAACATCCTCCTACTATATTTACCTTCTTGTTCTCCAATAGCTCCTTTAAATCACTAACCATAGTTGCAGGAGTCTCATCATATTCTCCCAATTCATTTGGTAAACCTGCATTAGGATATACACTTACATATACAGGCAATAATGTATCCAATTGTTGAATAAATGGAATCAAATCTTTCGCACCAAAAGCGCAATTCAGGCCAATACTCAACAACCTGTCGCATTTCATCGAAGTTACAAAGGCTTCCAGTGTCTGCCCCGATAAGGTTCTTCCACTGTTATCGGTAATTGTTCCCGAAATCATGATTGGCAGGTCCAATCCTCTCTCTTCCAAAAGTTGATCTGCAGCATAAACAGCAGCTTTTGCATTAAGCGTATCGAAAATTGTTTCTATCAATAAGGCATCAACACCTCCATCAAGCAAACCTTTAATTTGTTCGGTGTAGATTTCTACCAAATCATCAAAACTTACATCTCTATAACCTGGATCTTCCACTTTTGGAGACATAGAGGTTGTTTTGTTGGTTGGCCCAATGGCACCAGCGATCCATCTTGGAGTATGTGGATCTATTTTCTGAATTTCATCAATTGCTCTGCGAGCATTCTTCACCGCTTCCAGATTCAATTCATAAGCAAGCTCTTCCAATTGGTAATCAATCAAAGAAATGGCATTTGCATTAAAAGTATTGGTCTCGATGATATTGGCACCTGCTTTTAAAAATTCCAGGTGAATATTCTTAATGATTTCAGGCTGGGTCAGTGTTAACAAATCATTGTGACCTTTTTGATCCGCTGAAATATTAGCAAATCTTTCTCCTCTAAAATCCGATTCAACTAATTGATATGATTGAATCATGGTTCCCATTGCTCCATCAAGAACCAAAATCTGATTTTTTAATGCCTCTCTTATCGTAAAATTTTGCTCCATATTATAATAGCTATTAGCCTTTAGCAACTAGCTGTTGGTATTTTTTAATAATCTCAATTTGCTACTGTCAGGTAGATTGCTGTGTTGCTATTTTTTTGCTCTACCAAAACATGATGCTTGTTTTGAATTTCTTCAATCGTAGCTGGTGTATAATGCCTAACGGTTATCAGTTCCAAATCTTCACTCAGGTCTACTTCATATTTTTTACTCAATTCACCAATTAGCTCCTCGATATTTCTAGCTGAACTATTGGCACAAAATGCAAAACTAACAGCAGTGTTTTGAGTAAAATTAAGCTTAATTCTATACTTTGTCACGAGTGAAAAGATAAAAACCAGATCTTTTTCGCCTATAAATGAAAAATTTAAGGGTTTCAAGTTCACCATCACCTGTTTTTTCTTCACGATATAGTTTGGCAACAAGGGTTGAGCTTGCTCTCCCTTTGTAATCAAGGTTCCTTTTTGCGATGGATCGATAAATGATTTCACCCAAAGAGGAATCTGTTTTGCCTGCAATGGTTTTATGGTTTTGGGATGAATTACCCTTGCCCCATAATACGACAACTCTATTGCTTCTTGATATGGAATTAAATCCAATTTGGTTGTTGTATCAAAATAATCAGGATCTGCATTCAATATTCCCAACACATCCTTCCAAATGATCATTTTATCAGCGCCAAGCAAATGAGCAAGGATTGCAGCCGTATAATCTGAACCTTCTCGTCCCAGAGAGGTTGTAAATCCTTTCTCATCACGAGCTATAAAGCCTTGAGTGATGTATAGCGCTTGCGAATCATCAACAAATTTTGCATTTGCTTTTTCCTTTGATGATTCCCAATTGATATTGGCATCAACGTAATTGTCATCCGAATCCAAACATGTTCTAATATCAACCCATTGATTCTTTTGTCCGGTTTCATTCAAATAACCAGAAATTATGCTTGTTGAAAGTAACTCGCCAAAACCAATCACCTGATCGTATTCAAAATTGAACTGATCAGATGATGGTTTTGAAATTTTGGTTTCCAGCTCGACGAAAAGAGCGTTTACTTCCGAGGCAATTTGCTCTGGCACTTCTTCGAATAAATCGTTGAGTACTGAAATGTGGTTCGTTTTCAGTATCTCGAAGTGTTTCCAGGCATCATCACTTCCGGAAAAATATGCATCTACCAGTTCTTCAAGCAGGTTTGTGGTTGAACCTATTGCCGAAATCACAACAGTAAGGGGGCGCTTTACCTTAGCTATTATCTGACAGATGTTTCGTATGGCAGCAGCATCTTTAACGGATACACCACCGAATTTGTATATTATCATGTTACTTCTTGATCTTAGGTGTGATTTTTCACGAGCAATTATTCGTCTCCCAAATAGGCAAGGAAAATATCTCGTCCTTTAATTTGCTGACGAATTTTTATCAATTGGGAAAGATTCAATGTTCCAATCACATAATTGAATTCTTTTCCTGTAAGAGATTCTCTAATTTCTTTGAACTCAAACAAAGCCAAATCGTCTTTGTTCGTATATCTCAAATAAACTTCAACCTCCATATCGTTGGTATACTCCAGGCCTCCGTAATATTTCAGCTTTTTGTACTCATACTTGTAATCGTAAGCCAAAGCTGTAATATCAGACAATACGGCTGATCCTGTTGGATGAGCTCCTGCTCCTTTGCCATACATGAATTGGTTATCGTAGAAATTTCCTTGAATCAACACACCATTGTAATGACTCTCTACTGTATAAGCATGCTCTTCGGGTTTCACAAACTTAGGGGCAACCAAAAGGTTCACATGGTTTCCATTTACCTTGGTTACTTTCCCTAACAATCTGATTTTATACCCTTTCTGCGATGCCAATTCGATATCCTTTGGCGACAGATTCGATATTCCAAAATTGAATACCTGGTCAGGATGAACGAAAAGTCCAAAACCATGCACAGTAAGAATGATTAACTTATATAAGGTATCAAATCCATCAACATCGGATGTTGGATCGCTTTCTGCAAAACCTAGATCTTGAGCTTGCTTTAAGGCAATATCATAATCCAAATTTTCATTAAAAATCTTCGTAAGAATATAATTCGATGAACCATTCAGGATTCCACTTACCGATTGCAACAAATCATTATCGTAGTATTCTTCCAGATTTCTGATAATTGGAATACTACCGCAAGCAGATGCTTCATATACAAATGAAACTTTATGCTGCCATTGCAATTGAATCAGTTCCTCTATATGGTAAGCCAACATTTTTTTATTGGCTGAAACAACATGTTTGCCATTTTGCAAAGCTGTTTTCACAATCTGATACGCGGCATCAGCATCATCAATTAATTCCGCAACAACATTAATTTCAGGATCATTTAAAATATCATCAGGGTTCGTGGTTAAAACTGCTGAATCTAAATCTCTCTCTTTTTCACCATCTCTTACACATACCTTTACAATAGAGGCATCCAAGCCTTTGCTATTTTTCAGAACGTGGGCCAATCCGGAACCAACAACTCCGTATCCGAATACACCTATTTTAAGTTTATTGCTCATTGATTTTGTTTTCGATTAAAAATGATTGTAATACTTTGGTTAATTGTTCTTGTTCTAAAAGGAATCCATCGTGACCATACAGCGAATGGATTTCCAGATATTGAGCTTGCGGAATATTGTCCGCAATAAATTTTTGTTCGTTAATTGGGAAAATCTGATCAGAATCGACTCCAATAACAAGTGTTCTTGATTTGATTCCATTGAGAGCATTGCCTAATCCACCTCTATTTCTTCCCACATCATGGCTGTCCATGATTTTTGACAAGTGCCAATAAGAGTATGCATTAAATCGACGAGCTAGCTTTTCCCCCTGGTATCTTTGATAAGAGCTTGCCCGATAATCATCCGTCTTATCATTTTCATTCTCTTGTTGTGAATGATCGTAAGTTGCATAGGTTCTGTAACTCAACAGTGCAATTGACCGAGCTACTCTCATACCATTCAACCCGGCCTCATCATTCGATTCCTTCCAGGTCGGATCAACTTCTATCGACATTCTTTGCGATTCGTTAAAGGCAATCCCCCAAGGTGAGTGCTTGGCATTCGATGCCAAAACCACCAAATTGTCTAACTTGCCATTCAACAAGTAAGCCCACTCCAAGGCTTGCATGCCTCCCAGTGAGCTCCCAATCATCATATGAATGCGCTTAATATTTAAATGTTTTCGTAAAATTTCGTGTGCCGCCACCAAGTCGCGTACGGTCAGTTGCGGAAAATCGTGATAGTAAGCTTGTCCGTTTTCCGGATTTTGAGAAAGAGGTCCCGTAGTTCCATAGCATGAACCAAGAAAATTGGCACATACGATAAAATAATCTTTCGGATTAAAGAAATCATTCTCTCCAAAAAGCCCTGCCCACCAATCAAAAACATCGGAATTGGCAGTAAGTGCATGACAAACCCAAATCACATTATTTCGCGAAGGATCGTACTCCCCATAGGTGTGATAAGCAATGGTCAACTCCTTAAGGCGTTCGCCCGATTCAAGTTGTAAACCTTCTTTATGGATGTAACAATTTGGATTCACTGGTTAAAAATTTTGTTTATTGCTGATTTTGTTTTTTTTATTTCCTCGTTTGTGGTAATGAGGTTAAGAGTATCTCGATCGAAATTCATCTATTAAATTCCGATCGAGATTGCTATAAGAACTAATTAATTGTCTCTACATTTATTGCCTTTTCAACCGCTTGCTTGATGTCTGCCTTGATATCTTCAATGTGCTCTATTCCAACTGATATTCTTAGTAAACCGGGTTCAACACCTGATGCCTTTTGCTCTTCCAAAGTCAACTGCTCATGAGTTGTTGAACTTGGATGAATGATCAAAGTTTTTGCATCACCAAGATTGGCTACATGAGAAAGTAACTCTACTCCATCCACCAATTTATCGGCAACTTCTTTTCCGCCTTTCACTTTGAAAGTAAGCACCGAACCAGCACCTTTTTTGAAATATTTCTTTGCTCTTTCGTAGTATGGACTCGATGGCAAACCAGGATAATTTACCTGTTCCACCCAATCTTGTTCTTGCAACCACTCGGCTAATGCTAAAGTATTTTCGACATGACGATCCAAACGAAGCGAGAGAGTTTCCAATCCTTGTAATAGTAGGAATGAATTAAATGGACTTTGACTACATCCATAATCTCTCAACCCTTCAACTCTTGCACGAATTGCGAATGCAATGTTTCCAAAAGGTCCATCTACTCCAAACACATCAGAGAAAACCAAACCATGATAACCTTCCGATGGCTCAGAAAACTGAGGGAATTTTCCGTTACCCCAATTGTAGTTTCCTCCATCAACAAGCACACCGCCAACTGCGGTACCGTGACCACAAATCCATTTGGTTGCCGATTCAACTACAACATTTGCTCCATGTTCCAATGGTCGGAACAAATATCCTCCAGCTCCCAGAGTATTGTCAACAATTAGTGGCAAATCGTGTTCTTTTGCAATTGCTGATACCTTCTCGAAATCAGGAATTGAGAACTTTGGGTTTGGCAATGCCTCTACATAAATCGCTTTTGTATTTTCATCGATTAGAGGAAGAATGGTTTCAGGATAATCGATATCAACAAACTTACACTGAATGCCCAAACGCTTAAACTGTACTTTAAACTGGTTGTAAGTTCCTCCGTAAATTTGAGAAGCACTAATGAAATTATCTCCCGCTTCTAAAATATTGGTCAATGCCAAAAATTGAGCTGCCTGTCCTGATCCGGTTGCAACAGCTGCAACTCCACCTTCCAGTGCGGCAATTCTCTTTTCGAAAACATCATTAGTTGGATTCATTAATCGAGTATAAATGTTTCCAAACGCTTTCAAGCCAAACAAATCGGCTGCATGTTTCGAGTCATTAAAAGTGTAAGCTGTAGTTTGGTACAAAGGAACTGCTCGTGAATTTGTTGTTGCTTCAACTTCTTGTCCTGCGTGTATCTGTAGTGTTTCGTATCTTAAATTATTTGACATGGCGATTCTATTTTATAGCTGCCAGCCGCAATCTCCTGATAGCTTATCGGGATTGCATATTGTTGTAGCAGCTTAGGATTTAATCCTTGATTTAAAATTTGATTAATTTGGTATTAGAAGCAAAGGCTTCTGATGGTCGCAAATTCTGTATTTATCTTATGTACAAGCAGACTGAACAGTTAGATGGATTCAGTTTTGATTGCATCAATTCCTATTTCTGAAAATCAGAAACCATTGAAAAAATAATTTAGAATTTGAATTCCCTGGTTCGGAGTTATTTTATACGCACCAGCATCTAAAAAATAGGGAAAAAATTTAGACAGAATGCGTTACAGCATACGCATCATTCGCTGCATTCGCATCATAGTGGTAATAGATGCCAAAGTTTGCAACTGAATGTTTTGCTCTGGTTGAGCCTGCTTTTGAATGTGAATTTCTGTCTTCTTCATGATCGTTTAATTTATATTCACCAAATTAAATGGTCAGGATTTGACACCTTTCAGCTTTTGGTTTTTGCCGGGGTTGTCAGAAGGTCATCGAGCCTGTTCTCTCACTTCTTCTGTATAAATTAATGATATCCTCCTGCGAGTATTACCTTAAATATCTGCAACAAATATAGGCATGATTTTTTAATCTCCAAATAAAAGAGGCGATACTCTTAAATTTTATCTCCTGAAAATGTGCTAACTATACCTTATATATGCAAAGGGTATTTTTTCTGTGAAAAAAAAATAAAAAAGAAAACCCCGGGTTAAAACCCAGGGCAAGTTATAATGAATTTCTATCTGTTTATACAATCACGAATTGAGCTGTATCTCTGCTTCGTTGTTCCAACAAAATTTCTCTTCCGGCAGTCATTCTTTCCACCGCCTCATCATCGTGATGACGAATGGTAATTAGTTCTACATCATCGTTGTATTTCACTTCAAAATCCTGCGAAATTTCATCCAACAAATTATTCAATCTTCTTTCGGATTTATCGACACATACCGAAAAGCTAATTGCCGAATTTTGAGTTAAATTCACCTTCATTCGATGCTTTGCAAAAAGAGCGAACAAGGAACTTAAATTTTCCTCCAAAATGAAAGAAAAATCAGTTGGTCGAATGGATAGTAACACCTGATCTTGTTTGCGAATATAAACAGGCAATTGCTTTTCCATCTGCTTTGATGCTGTACTAATTAAAGTACCCGATTCGCTATAGTTGATAAATGATCGTACCTGCAAAGGAATCTTCTTTCGCTTGATAGGCTGAATGGTTTTTGGATGAATTACTTTTGCTCCATAAAACGCCAATTCAATGGCTTCCTGGTACGAAATTCTATCCAGCTTCTGAGCATCATCCAACCATTTCGGATCTGCATTCATAATTCCAGGAACATCTTTCCAGATTGATAATTTATCCACATCTAAAATGTAGGATAGAATTGCTGCTGTATAGTCCGATCCTTCGCGACCTAAAGTTGTGGTTTGATTGGTAGTTGTACCGCCCAAAAAACCCTGAGTAACATACACAAAAGTGCTGTTAAAGCTAAAGGTTTGATGCACCAACTTATGCGAAAGATCCCAATCAACTTTTCCTTCTCGGTAGCTATTATCTGTTTTTAAACAAGTTCTGATGTCAATCCATTTATTTGGCGATCCACTTTTGCGCAGATATTCCGATACAATGGAAGTTGAAATTAACTCACCAAACGAAACGATCTGATCGTAATCAAAATCGTAATCCAAAGTTGGTTCTCCTTGCAAATAGGCATGTAGTTGCTCGAATAATCGATTTACTTTTTCATAAATCGCATCTTCCTTATTTGCAAACAACTCATTAATGATGTCAAAATGATAAGACTTTATCTCACGAAACTTTGATTCTACCATATCTGATTTTGCACAAAAATCATTAGTAATTTGCTCTAAAGCATTGGTAGTTTTACCCATTGCCGAAAGAACAATTATGGTTTCGTCTTTATAAGATTGAACAATCTTTACAAAATTTTTGACACCTTCGGCACTGTTTACCGAAGCACCACCAAATTTAAATATGTTCATGGAAAATTACTTAAGTTTTATTGTTTTTGGCTTTCGCCACTTTTAATAAAAATTGAAGGTACTAAATAAAGCTTGAGCAAAGCAAAAATATTTTTCAACATTTTGCTTTTTTTACATTTTTTAAGATAAGAAAACACTGTATAGTAGCTCAAAAATGATTTAACCGTAAAAAGCTCTATTTTGATTTAAAAAAAACTTTTCTGTCAACGTTTGAAATAAGGGTTTGGCATTAAATAAAAAAGCATAACTTTATGCCACCAAATGAATGTAAACCAAAAGCCTTTTTAAAATGACTGAACACAATAATGTTCAAACCCTGAATCAATTTATTATTGAGCGTCAGTCTGATCATCCGGGAGCAAAAGGAGAGTTATCTCGTTTGCTTCATCACGTAGAAATTGCTGCCAAAATTGTAAACCGTGCTGTAAACAAAGCCGGGTTGGTAGATATTCTAGGCGAGCACGGCGATCAGAATGTTCAGGGGGAAGATCAGCAAAAGCTAGATGTTTTTGCCGATACACACTTTATTGATGCCTTAAGAGCAAGTGGCGAATGTGCTGCTGTAGCTTCGGAAGAGAACGAAGACATTATTATTTTCGAAGATGAGATGTGCAAAAACGGAAAGTATGTTTTCTGTATGGATCCATTGGATGGTTCTTCGAATATTGATGTAAATGTTTCCATTGGAACCATTTTCTCGATTTTTGAACGTATTACTCCACGCGGACAAGTTGCCAACATGGAAGACTTCTTACAAGAAGGAACCAAACAGGTTGCTGCGGGATACATAATCTACGGATCATCAACCATGTTGGTATATACCACAGGTAATGGTGTAAACGGATTTACCCTCGATCCATCAATCGGAGAATTCTGTTTGTCGCATCCAAACATTAAAACACCAAAATCGGGAACCATTTATTCCATTAACGAAGGGAACTACATTAATTTCCCACAAGGAGTAAAAAAATACATTAAGTATTGCCAGGAGAAAGATGCTCGCAGCAAACGACCATTTACTTCGCGATACATTGGTTCTTTGGTAGCCGATTTTCACCGCAATTTGTTAAAAGGAGGTATTTTTATTTACCCACAAACCAATAAAAATCCTGATGGCAAGCTGCGATTGATGTATGAATGTAACCCTGTAGCATTTATTGCTGAACAAGCAGGTGGCCTGGCTACCGATGGAAATGGCAGAATCATGGAAATTACTCCTGATTCGTTACACCAACGTGTGCCTTTCTATACGGGTTCGACCAATATGGTAAAAAAAACAGAAGAGTTTCTACACTTCTTCAACAATATTTGATTTCAACAACTAACCAGAAATCCAAAATGAAAAGCCACTTCTCAATTGAGAAGTGGCTTTGATTTTTTCTGCATTTGATACTCCACTTGGCAATCTATGTATTTCTTCATTCAAAATGAAAGGATACGTAAAGCCAGCATTAATGCTGGCTCTACAAGAATTGTTTTTTATAACTATGAGTTTAAGACAATGCTTTTCTCATCTTACATTATTGATACTCTCTCATTAGAGTGAAAGCTTCAAAAACATGTCATCTTTATCTCATTATTTCGATAAAATTGCCTTTACAAACCAACATTGCACCCCACAAAACTATGATGCACCATTTACATGTGTTTAATACTTACATATAAATTTTCCTGAGTCATTTGCAAGCATGCAACTCTTACTTTTTCCTTTTTGGCTGATGTTTGCATGCCTATACTTTTTACAATTTTTTAATCCTGTACAATTTGCAAGCCTGCAAACAAGGTTCAATTCTTTTCTTGTACCCTTTGCAGGCTTGTTGCTTTCAGTTCAAAACAATAATGTGGTGTATGCAAGCATGCAATGCCTGCATCAACAATTTATGCCTCGCTTTGTTCGGTTGGAACCTCTGGCTCTTCTTCTTTTTTAACCTTAGCTGCTGCTTTAGGGAACAGTCTGTCTGCATATTTTTTGCCAAACATCTTTGCAGCATCGTGATAGTTGTACTCATACTGCTTTCTCAATTCAGCCTGTGCACCTTCTTCGTCGGCAATTGCCGTTTTTACTTTTGTATCCTGCACATCCAAGCCATTTATGCTATTGCGTACATTAGCAATGGCAGTGTTTAATGGAGCAAGGCTAGAGTTCAATTCATGTTCAGCACCCAAATTTTCGATACGCTTGGCAATCTGTTCGGCCATTTTCATTTCTTTTGCAATTGGCGCACGAACAATATCGGAATATTTACCATCGGGAAATAGGAGTTGATAAACTGGTCTGCCAGGATTTTTTCTGTCAAACATGAAAACCTATGTTTTTTTTGATTAAAAAATCCTCTGATCAGGATTATAAATGCTTTTATCAGGAATTTAAAGCAGTTTAATTCCGAGACAGATAGTTGTAGGTTAAGTGTATAATCACGCACTCTCTATGCGAAAAGCAATCGAAAATATTGTTTTACCCTTTAGGCAAAAATCAAGAACCAGCACAATCAGTTTGGAAATAATACCGATTCCTATTCAAACTGTGTTATTGACATCCCCCTCACTTTGTTGTAATTTAGCTACACCAATCTCATACCTTCTTATAGCATACCATTTTCACTTAAAATCCTATAGAAATGAAATCGATATGCTTACTATTGGTATTACTTTATTTTGCAATGCCAGCCCAATCGCAAGAAGAAAAGGTAATCATCAACAACATTGAGTTGAACCAAAGTCAAATTGAAGAATTTGAAAAGTATTATGGTACCAAGCCTCTTCCGGGTAATTACTGGTACGATAAAACCAGCGGTTTGTATGGGGTTGTTGGCTATGCTTCATTTGGTTTTATGCTGCACAACCATGACTTGGGCCACTTAAGGCGTGATGCCTCGAACGGACAAACCAATGTGATTGTAAATGGCAGGGAATTGCCACAAAACGAATGGCTGGTTTGGAGCTATGTGCTGGGCTATTACATTCAGCCGGGAAATTACTGGTTCGATCATTTGGGAAATGCAGGCTATATCGGAAATCCAATTCCTACCGTAAATTTATACCTGGCCGCACAACAAAATGGATACAGCGGCAAAGGAAGTGGTGGCGATAATTTTTGGTCGACTCGATTTAGTGCGGGCAATTACGATCAAGGCAATACCAGAGGTTATGTGAGTGTACCGGGGCATGGACCTGTTGGGTATGGATTTTAGTAAAATCCAATTTCCAAATCATAAAATCCAAACCATTCTAACATTGTGATTTGAGCATTGCAGCTTGGTTTCTGAAACTTTTCCCTAAATTTGCCTTTCAATCAATAAAAAGGGAATCATTGGAACTGTACCGATTATCATTTGTAATATCCATTTAGACACTGTGTTTCTAAACGGTTTTTAAATGTATATCGGCATAATACCTGCATAATTTAGGGAGATAAATGGTATTAAAAGAACTTAAAAACATTTTTGCTGAACATCCGGCACGATTCAGCATTGAAAAACAATTACATGGCAACAGCAATTTTCACCTACACTTGCGTGGATTGGTAGGATCGGCTTTGCCCGTGATGGTTTCATCATTAGAAAGCCAGGCAAAACCTCAATTGTTCATTTTAAATGATAAAGAGGAAGCTGCCTATTTTTATAATGATTTGTGCAATTTGATTGACGAAAGTTCGGTTCTTTTTTTTCCATCATCCTACAAGCGTTCGGTACAATACGAAAAAACGGATAACTCCAACATTATTCTACGTGCCGAAACTTTAAACAAATTAAATTCTAATCATCAAGCAAGCTACATTGTTACTTTTCCTGAGGCAATTGTTGAGAAAGTAATCAGCCAGGATCAACTAACCGAAAATACCCTTAAAATTAAGATTGGGGAAAAACTCTCGCCTGAATTTGTAGAGGAAGTTTTGGTGGATTATGAATTCGAGCGTGCCGACTTTGTAGTTGAGCCGGGCCAGTTTTCGATTCGTGGGAGTATTATCGATATCTTTTCTTTTTCGGATGAACATCCATACAGAATTGATTTCTTTGGTGAAGAAGTGGAATCCATTCGTGTGTTCAATGTGGAAAATCAACTTTCGATTAAAAAGCTGGATACGGTAGATATCATTCCAAACATTCAGGAAAATCTTTTAAAAAATTCCAGAATCTCATTCCTGAACTTTGCCCCAGACCAATCGGTTTTTTGGTGTAAAAATGTACAGTTTATCAGCGATAGAATTCAGGCAATCTACGAAAATACCATCGAGAAAGTTCCTACTTTGGAATTGGGGGAAGATACGGTTGCTACAAAAGATTACCTGATAAAAGGTTTGGATTTTATCGATCAGCTGAATCAATATTCGTGTATTGAATTTGGGCAAAAATTCTTTTTCCCTACCGAGAACGAAATTCAGTTCAATCAAGCACCGCAACCTGCATTCAACAAAAATTTCGATTTATTGGGCGAGCACTTGCTGAATAACAATGCCAGAGCCGAAAGCAATTACATTCTATCTGATAATGCCAAGCAGATTGAGCGTATTCAAAATATTTTCGATGACAAAGGAATAGACGTAGAGTTTCAATCTGTGGATCAAACCTTACACGAAGGTTTTTCCGACAGAGATTTGAGAATCTCCTTATTTACCGATCATCAAATCTTCGATCGTTATCACAAGTTCCGATTAAAAACAACTACGGTACACAAGGCCAAGGAATCGGTTACCTTAAAAGAAATCAACCGACTTCATCCGGGAGATTATATCGTGCATGCCGATCATGGTATTGGCCGATTTGGAGGTTTGCAGAAGGTTGATGTGAATGGGAAAGATCAGGAAGCAATCCGTTTGGTATACAAAGACAACGACATACTATTTGTGAGTTTGCACTCGCTACACAAAATTTCGAAATACAAAGGCAAAGACGGCTCTGCCCCGAAAATTTACAAATTGGGAACCGGAGCATGGCAAAAACTAAAAGAGAAAACCAAGAGCAAGGTTAAAGACATTGCCAAAGAATTGATTGCCCTATATGCAAAACGTAAGGCCGAAAGAGGTTTTCAGTTCAGTCCCGATTCGTATATGCAACAAGAATTGGAAGCTTCATTTATATACGAAGATACCCCAGACCAGGTAAAAGCTACAAAGGCTACCAAAGAAGGAATGGAATCGCCATTCCCAATGGACCGATTGGTTTGTGGTGATGTTGGTTTCGGGAAAACCGAAATTGCCATTCGTGCTGCTTTTAAAGCAGTGGCCGATAACAAACAGGTTGCTGTTTTGGTTCCAACAACCATTCTAGCCTTCCAACATTTTAAAACTTTCAGCGATCGTTTAAAGAATTTCCCATGTCGTGTTGATTACATCAGCCGCATGCGAAAAGCAAAAGATCAAAGAGAAATATTAAAAGATTTAAAGGCTGGACAAATCGACATTTTAATCGGAACCCACCGAATTATTGGAAAAGATATCGACTTTAAGGATTTGGGATTACTGATTGTTGATGAAGAGCAAAAGTTTGGTGTAACTGTTAAGGAAAAGTTGAAGCAGATGAAAGTAAATGTAGATACCTTGACGCTTACAGCAACACCTATTCCAAGAACACTGCAATTCTCATTAATGGGTGCTCGCGATTTGTCAATCATCAATACGCCGCCGCCAAACCGATATCCAATTGTAACCGAAGTTCACAATTTTAACGAAGACATTATTCGCGAAGCCATTTCTTACGAGGTGGAACGCAACGGCCAGGTATTCTTTATCCACAATAGGGTTCAGAATATTAAAGAAGTTCAGGATATGATTCACAGAACAGTTCCTGGAGTTTCAACTGTTGTGGCCCATGGTCAGATGGATGGACCAAAGTTGGAGAAAATCATGCTCGAGTTTATTCGCGGCGATTACGATGTGTTGATTGCAACAACCATTATCGAATCGGGCTTGGATATTCCGAATGCCAATACCATTATTATTAACAATGGTCAGAATTTTGGATTGAGTGAATTGCATCAGTTAAGAGGTCGTGTTGGTCGTTCAAACAAAAAGGCATTCTGTTACCTGTTGACTCCTCCTATGGAATCGATGACCCAGGAAGCAAGACAAAGACTACAGGCCATTGAAAACTTCTCTGAACTGGGAAGCGGGTTCAACATTGCCATGCAAGATTTGGACATTCGTGGAGCTGGAAACTTGTTGGGAGGAGAGCAATCTGGTTTCATTACTGACATTGGTTACGAAACCTATCAACGAATTTTGAACGAAGCAATGCTTGAGTTGAAGGAAAATGAATTCAAAGATGTTTTTGCTGACGAAAAGAAAGAGGAAGAAAAAGAGGTCATCCGTTTTATTAACGATTGCCAGATTGATACCGATCTTGAAATTTTATTCCCTGAAGAATATGTAGAAAGTATTTCGGAGAGAGTTCGTCTGTATCGTGAATTGGATAATATCCAAACTGAAGAGGAAATCGAAAAATTCGAAGACCAACTAAAAGATCGTTTTGGCGATTTGCCTGAACCAAGTATTGAATTGCTAAACGTGGTTCGTTTAAGATGGTTGGCTCTTGACCTGGGAATTGAAAAGCTGATTTTAAAAAGCAACAAGCTGGTTCTGTATTTCATTTCCGATCAGGGTTCTCCTTTCTATCAATCGACACAATTCAGCAAAGTGCTTCAATTCTTACAAGCCCAAACAATTCCTTGTAAAATGAAAGAAGCAAAAAACAGACTGAGCTTAAGCTTCGAAAAAGTCTCGAATATTGTAGCTGCTACCGATATCCTTATGAAAATAAATCAGGATTAATGATAAAAAAAAGATCGCTCAGGTTAATACTAAGCGATCTTTTAAATATTTTATTGGTGTAAAGTTTAATCTTCAGGTATTTCTCTCACCAAAACCAAAACCTTATCATTTCCCAGGTTGGTAATGCGAGCTTCGTACCAATGTTCACCTTTTGTTGTTTTCATTTCGTATTTGAATTTCTCCATAAACCCAACACTCAAAACTTTCTCTATTTTCGCTTCAGCCAACTGCAAAACTTCTCCTGAAAATATTTTCTTTAAATGGGCACCAATTATTTCATCTTTCGGAAGAGCTAAAAAAGAATCATCTTCCATTTTATAATCCTCAAAAATGCCCTCTTTATTCACAACAAAAATTAAATCAGGAATGGCATTGATTAAATCTTTGTTTCTGCGTTCGCTTTCCTCAAGCATCAACTGACTTTTCTTACGAACCGTTACATCCCTTACATAGCAAACTATTCCTTTATCGATTCCCTTCTCGTTTTTTAGCATCGAAGAGTATAGCTTTAGATAAGTTTCTTTACCATCGATATCAAATAGAAGTTCCACTTCGTAATTGCTATTTTTTTCAGTTGGAATCAACAAATCTTCAGCAAATGATTTTTCTCTGCCCGATAAGGATAAATCACTATAAGGCTTACCAATGATTTCATTTTCCTTTTTACCAAATATTCTTTCGCATCCTTTGTTCCATGATTTAACCCTTCCATTTAAATCGAAGGTTACCACTCCATCATGAAAATGATTGATAATATCTGCTTTTTCAGCCAACATCTCTCGGTAAGAATATTCCTGGGTAATATCACGAATAATAAATTGAAGATTGTTCTTTCCGTTAAACTCAATATGAGCAGCAGTTAAGCCAACATCAAACGGATCACCATGAATGGTTTTAAATTTTAAGTGAGTATATTCTATTCCCTGCCCCATTTGAACAGCTCGATCGAACTTTTCTTTAAACTCCTCTTGATACTCTTCACTGATATAGGAAAGAAGTTGAAGTCCCATAAGGTCTTCAATATATGCGGTCCTGAATAATTTTAATCCCAAACAATTTAGATATTCAATTCCACCTGCTTCATTTATAACCAAAATTGCCTCTGGCGAATCTGTAATAAAATTACGAAATCGCTTCTCTCTCATTTTTTGATCCAAATCGAACTGATGTTTATAAAACGCCAATTCAATTGATATTCCCAACTCTTTTTTATCGATTGGTTTTACCAGGTATCCATAAGAATGGGTATTGATTACTCTTTGGATGGTAGATTCTTCAGTATCGCTGGAAAGGAAAATAACCGGAATATCAAATTTAGATTTTATCAATTCTGTTGTTTGAATACCATCCAGATCTCCTCCCAAATGAACATCCATAAGAACAATATCCGGATTTAATTTTTCACACAAACGAATGGCTTCTTTACCATCTTCAACAATTCCTAACAAATCGTAACCTAATTCCTTTAAGAACATTCGGAATATTGTCGAAATTAAGTTGTCGTCCTCAACGATTAAAATCTTTTTTTTCATTAAGCAGTAATTGAAAATTTTACCGATACTAATACCATTTAATACCTAGAGCATGGGTTATTCACCTTTAAAAAAATTAAAGAGGATTAATCTTTATTAATTCCTTTTGAAAAACCTGTTGGGCACTTAATTTATATGCCTAAAGTTTACTAATTTTAAGCGATTTTACAAGCTATTTATAATAATACACTTCAATTATTTTCCATTGAATCTTATAATTGACATAGGCAACACAAAAATTAAAGCTAGTATTTTCCTAAAAGGAGAATTAAATACTACCAAAGCTTCTGAAAAAGTGGATGTCGAATTTGCAAAAGAATTACTAGGTGAATTTACCACAATAGAAAAAGTAATCATCGCTTCGGTTCGTGAATATCCAGATAATTTGATCAGTTTTCTTAAAACAAAAATCCAACATGTTTTCTTCTTTGATTCTAAACTTCCTATACCATTAGAAAACTTATATGAATCAAAAAAGACATTGGGTTACGATAGGTTAGCTGCCTGCATTGGAGCCTATGCAATGGATCCCAATCAGAATATTTTGGTAATTGATGCCGGAACTGCCATCACTTTCGACTTTGTGAATAAACACGCACAGTACATTGGGGGATGTATTTCTCCTGGTTTAAGTATGCGATATAAAGCTTTAAATCATTTTACAAAGAAACTCCCTCTTCTTTCTGTAAATGAAGATTATTCCTTAATTGGAAAAAATACCAAGGAAGCAATAACTGGTGGAGTGCAAAATGGAATTGTATTTGAGATAGATTCATATATCAATCAATTGAAACAGAAATATGCTGATCTAAAAGTAATACTAACAGGTGGCGACGCTCCCTTTTTATACAAGAATATTACCAATCCAGCAACTCTTGAAATGAATGTACTGGCAATTGGGCTAAACCATATCCTTGAATTTAATATTTTGGAACGCTCTAATAATTAACAAAGTTTTTGTTGATTTCCAATTTATTTATAGTTTTGCAAGAAGCTAATTTTTGAGCTTTCAAATGGTTATTTAGAACAAATTCAAAACTTATACTGAAACTTTGGTATGAGTTTTGCAGTTTTAGTTCCAACAAAACTAAAACTTTCGTTATATTTATTCTGACTTAATAGATATGACATTTTTCAGGATATCCTAAAGCCCATTTTTATAGTTTTGCAACAATTAAACTTGATTATAAAAAATTTAATAACATGAAAACAAGATTTACAATCGCAACTGTGGTTCTTTTGCTTTCAAGTATGTTTACCCTTAAGGCACAGACTTTGGAATCAAAATATGGATTGGATAGTGCCCAGACTGTATTGAACGCCTCTCTATATGTTGAGATGGTGAAACAAAAAAATTACGAAGAGGCTCTTCCTGGTTGGAGATACGTTTACAATAATGCTCCAGCTTACGGAAAAACAGCTTACATTAAAGGTGTAACAATTATGCGTGGAATGCTTCGCAAAACCAAAAACCCAAAGTATATTGATACTTTGATGATGGTTTACGATCAGCGTATCAAATATTTTGGAAAAGATCGTAAATATCCTGAAGGTTGGATTCTAGGCCGTAAGGGTGGAGATTTATTCAAGTATAAGAAAAAACACATCCCATCGGTTAAAGAAGCTTACAGCATTTTGAAGAAATCTATCGAAATGCAACAATTAAAATCAGAAGCTACTGTAATTAATTACACAATGGAAGCTTCAGGTATTTTGGTTAAAGCTGGTGAAATTGAGCCAGAAGAAGTAATCGATAACTACCTTCTTTTCATGGATATGGCTAAAAAGCAAATTGATGCTGAAACCAAAGAATCTAAAAAAGAAAACCTTGATAATGCTCGTAAAAATGTAGAGCAAATCTTCTTCAAAGCTGGTGTTGCTGACTGCGAAACATTAAGCAATATCTTTACAGCAAAATTTGAAGCAAACAAAGACGATATGGTTTTGATCAACAAAATCCTTCGTATGTTGAATCGTCAGGAATGTGAAGATGGTGCTTTATATGCAATGGTTGCTGAAAGAAAATATGAGTTAGAACCAAATGCCGATGCTGCTCACAACTTGGCTAAAATGTTTATCAAGAAAAAAGAGTTTGGCAAGAGTAAAAATTACTTAGAGCAAGCAATCGAATTGGAAGAAGATGCTGAAATCAAAGCTGATTTACATTACAAATTGGCTTCTATCCAATTTCTGCAAGGTCAATTAAGCGCTTCTAAATCAAACGCTTTAAAAGCTGCTAAATTGAAACAAAATTGGGGATTGCCATATATTTTAATTGGAAAAACATATGCTTCATACAGTCAAAAGTATGGTTCCTCTGCTCTTGATCACAAAAAAGTATTTTGGGTTGCTGTGGATAAATTTAAAAAAGCAAAAGCTATTGATCCAGAATGCGCTGCAGATGCTCAAAAACTTATCTCTGATTACTCAAAACATTTTCCTGGAAAAGAGGAAGCTTTCTTTGAAGGAATTAAGAACGGTGACATTGTGAAAATTGGTGATTGGATTAACGAAACTACAAAGGCTAGACTAAATGAATAGTACGCCAAAAAATAAATACAATATTATCAAAAGCATTGTAATCCTTTCGGGGATTGCGATGCTTTTGTCTTGTGAGAACAGCATGAAAGAGGTGCAAAGTCTCACAACTAACGAGAATCTTCCTTTGCAACAAGGCAGAGAAGTTGAGTTTATATTCACCGATTCAACTAAAATTCAATATCGAGCTTTTGCAGTAGAATTTATTGAAACTGATTCGGAAGAAAAAGGAATGCTACAAGAATTTCCTAAAGGTGGCAAAATCATTTCGTACGATAAGGGTGAAAGTGTAGCTTGGGAAATTAAAGCAAACTATGCAAAACACTATCCTAAGGAGGAACTTTGGGAACTAAGAAATGATGTGGTTGCCAAAAGTGCAGATGGCAAAACAATTAGTTCTGAACTGATGTTTTGGGATCACACCAAACAGTTAATTTATTCAAATCAGTACACCAGAATTATTACAGCTGATGGTCAGGTATTGGAAGGTTCCAGCTTTTCAATTGATGAAGACATGAATGATTTAAGACTGAAACAAGGCTCAGGAAAAGTATATTTTGAGGATAAAAACGAGCAATAATCAATAAAGCTTATTATCTTGCATACAACAAAACCTGATTAAAGTGAATCAAAAACTACCATTTGTATTGGAAATAGTTTGGTTGATTGTAATGATTAGCAGTGCTAGTCTTGCGGTATACAGAACCATGCAAACCAATTTCTCCGAGAATATTTTATTGTATATTATTGCAATACTAGCTGCATTAATGTATACTTCGCGTAGATACCTTAGACGAACCCGAGAGAAAAACCAACCCAAGAAATAGATGAATGATCTGATCATCATTTTTGCCATGCTTGCGCTTTCCGCCTTTTTTTCAGGAATGGAAATTGCCTTTATTGCTGCCAATAAACTTCGCATGGAACTGGATAGGAATAAAAATACCGTTTCATCCAGAATTATATCCATCTTTTCTCGATATCCAGGTCACTACATAAGTACAATGTTGGTTGGAAATAACATTGCGCTGGTAGTGTATGGTATTGTTATGGCAAAAATGCTTGAACCTTCCATCGAGCTTTGGGTTGATTCAGAATCGCTGGTACTTACCATTCAAACTATAATCTCAACCATTTTGATTTTGGTGACAGCTGAGTTCATTCCAAAAACATTGTTTAGGCTTAATCCTAATTTTGCGCTAAACCTTTTTGCTCTTCCAGTAATGTTCTTTTATATCGTTTTTTATCCGGTTACAATAATAACCATGATGCTATCGAAGAACATTATTCACAAACTATTCAACACCAAAATTACAGAAGACGAGGAAACACAGGCTTTTGGTAAAGTTGACCTAGATCATTTTGTACAGGAAGGACAGGATACTCAAGCCATTTCTGAAGATGAATTGCATGATATCAAGATTTTTCGAAATGCACTTGATTTTTCTAAGGTTAAACTGCGTGAGTGTATCGTTCCAAGGAATGAAATAGAGGCCATGGAATTACATGGTGAACTTGAAGATTTAACTCAACGATTTATTGAAACAGGCTATTCACGAATCTTGATTTACAAAGAATCTATTGACAACATTATTGGATATGTTCATTCTTCGGTAATTTTTAAAAAGCCACTAAGTATAAAATCTGCGCTCAGCCGAATTATATTTGTTCCGGAAACTATGGCAGCACATAAATTGCTAAACCTATTTACCAAAGAGCAAAAAAGCATTGCCGTTGTTGTTGATGAATTTGGTGGAACTGCCGGAATGGTAACCATTGAGGATATTATGGAAGAGATATTTGGTGAAATCGAAGATGAACACGACAATATTGATTTGGAAGAAGAAGTTTTATCTGATAATGAATATATGTTCTCTGGCAGATTAGAAATTGACTATCTAAACGATAAATATGATTTAAATTTACCTGAATCTGAAGATTTCGAAACCTTGAATGGATTCATTCTATTTAGTCATGAAAGTATTCCAAAATACAATGAAACCATAAGAATTGAGAACTTTAATTTTAAGATTGTGGAAGTTAGCAATACCCGAGTTGAAAAAATTAAGCTCACCATTATTACTTAGTTATTTATTTCTCATTTACTGAACATTACATATCAATAAAATCTCAAAATAGGGATTACTAGTGCTATGCTACACTGTTCAGAATACCCCCCTTCTGAACTTCATTTTTCAAACATTCATCAAGTAAATTTTACTTTACTATAAAAGACACCAAACTGATAGCTGTAAAAGGCAATCATTTCCCATTTTTTTGTATATTCGTAGCCTAATTAAGAAATATTTAAATCTTTTTCGATGGCAACATTACAGAAAATAAGAAACCGTGGTGTGTTTATTGGGATCATCATTGGGGGAGCTTTGTTTGCATTTATTGCAGGTGACGCTTTAAAATCGGGTGGTTCCTTATTGACGAATTCACGAAATGAAATGGCAGAAATTGCAGGTGAATCAGTGAATATTCGTGATTTTCAGAATCGATTCAACCATAATATTGAAGTAGCAAAAATGATGTCTGGTCAATCTTCTATTCCATCAGAACAAATGGATAGATTAAGAGAGCAGACTTGGCAACAAATGGTTCAAGAAATGGTAATGAATGTTGAATATGATGAATTAGGAATTTCAGTAACTTCTGATGAATTATTCGACATGGTTCAAGGTAGAAATATCGATCCTACAATTCGCCAAATGTTCCAAGGCCAAGACGGAACTTTTAACAAAGAACAAGTAGTTGCAACTCTTCAACAGTTAATTAACGCTCCTAAGGGAACGCCACAAAAGAACTATTGGTTGAACATCGAAAATGCGATGACTACTCAAAGAACTTTAGCCAAGTACAATTCTTTAATTCAGAAAGGTTTGTACATGCCAAATGCAATGGTTAAAGATCTTGCTACCAAAGGAAGCAAAAAAGTAGATATCAATTTCATCGTTAAAAATTACAATTTGATTCCAGATAGCACAATTACTGTAAGCGATTCTGAAATCAAAGAGTACTACAACGAACACAAAGATTTATTCGAACAAACTGAATCAAGAAGAATTGATTACGTTCCTTTTTTGGTTGAGCCATCAACTGATGATTATAAAGCTACTGAAAAATGGGTTGCTGATTTAAAATCGGATTTTGCTGCTGAAAGCAACAATGTTCAGTTTGTAGAATTAAATGCTGATACAGATTTCAATCCTTTATATTTGAAAAAAGAAGACATCACAAATGCAGAGTTAGCAGAATTTGCATTCTCAGCTAAGAAAGGTGATGTTACTGATGTATATTCAGAAGGTGATTCATACAAATTGGCTAAAATCAACGAAGTTAAAATGCTTCCTGATTCTGTTAAAGCACGTCACATCTTAATTCGTCCGGTAAACGGTGATTATGCTTCTGCACAAGCTAAAGCAGATAGCTTAAAAACATTACTTAACAAAGGTGCTCGTTTCGATGACTTAGCAAAAGCTAATTCTGATGATCAAGGCTCAGCAGTTAACGGTGGTGATCTTGGATGGTTTAAACAAGGACAAATGGTTCTTCCATTTAGTGAAGCAGCTTTCGATTCTAAGAAAAATGAAATTAAGGTTGTTTTAACTCAATTTGGTGCTCACGTTCTACAAGTAACCAACAAAGGGAAATCTGTTAAGAAAGTGCAGTTGGCAATTGTTGACCGTAAAGTTGAAGCTAGTAATAAAACCATTCAGACTGCTTACGCTAAAGCTCGTACTTTTGCTGGTAACAACCTAAGCAAAGAAGCTTTCTTAAAAGCCGTATCTGAACAAAACTTACAAAGAAGAACTGCTAACCTAAGAAGAGATACCAAGAATATTCCTGGTCTTGAAAACTCAAGAGAATTGGTTAGAGCAGCATATCAAACTGAAGACATGGAAAATGTTTTAATGAACAACGACCAGTCAGCAGTATTCGAATTCGGTGATAAATTTGTTGTTGCAGTTCTTTCTGATATCAAAGAAGAAGGTTTTGCTTTGGTGAATGATGTTGCTTCTACAATCAGACGTGAGGTTAGAAAAGAAAAGAAAGCTGAGCAAATGATTGCTGAGTTGAATAAAAACAGCCAGGGAGCTCAATCGCTTCTATCTGTTGCACAGAAAGAAAATCTTGAAGTAAAGAATGCAACTGGTGTTAGTTTCTCTTCATTCCAGATTCCTGGTGCAGGTATTGAACCAAATGTAATCAGCACTGCTTCTCTTCTTGAAAAAGGAAAAATTTCTGCTCCAATTGAAGGTAACCAAGGTGTTTACATCGTATTAGTTACCAACGAAACAACTGATGAAGTTACTGATAATACAGTTGAAGCTTTCAAAGCAAGATTAGAACAAGGATACCAATATCGTACAAACTATCAAGCATTCCAGGCATTAAGAGAAAATGCTAATGTTGTTGATAAAAGATATAAGTTTTACTAGACAATAGTAAACACAAAAAGAAAGCGAGATGATTCATTCATCTCGCTTTTTTTTTGTGCAAAATTGTTGATGTATCTACATGGTGTATTTTTCATGCTGCAGACTGCAGCATGCTTTTTACATACTGTATTTTTCTTCCTGCAGCCCGCAGTACGATTTTTACACACTGTATTTTCTTTCCTGCAGCTTGCAGGAAAGATTTTCAGGGGTGTATTTTTGCTCCTGCAGCCTGCAGGAAGAAAAATACACCTTTGGGTAAAAGATTGTATTAACCTGAGTTTGCCGAAAGTTCATTATGAAATTTAAATGGGGTTATTGGTAATCTCACTTAAAGAGAGAGAGTCCCAAGTGGAAGAACAAAAAAAAAGAGCTGTCAACAAATGACAACTCTTTTCAATATCGTGCAATAAAAGAATTTACGAAAGTAAAGCTTTTACCTTATCAGCAACAGCTTTTCCATCGGCTTTACCTGCCAATTGTTTTGTGGCCATTCCCATTACTTTTCCCATTTCTTTCATTGATGAAGCTCCAGTATCAGCAATGATTTTTTGAACAGCTGCAGTTAGTTCCTCATCGCTCATTTGAGCTGGTAGATACACTTCAAGGAAACTCATTTCAAGCAATTCCTTTTCAGCCAAATCTTCTCTTCCACCACCCTTATAGGTATCAGCCGCATCTTTACGTTGCTTCACCAATTTCTGAATGATCTTAACTGCTGCCGCATCTTCAATTTCCGAAGCTCCTGTTTTAGTCATTTCAAGTGTAAGAGCAGTTTTTGCAGATCTTATTGCCTGTAACTTATCTTTTTCTTTTGCTTTCATTGCAGATTTCATATCTGCATTAATTTGTTCAAGTAAGCTCATATTGTATATTTTAATGCTTTCAGCTATTGGCTATCAACAAACAGCTTTTTTATTCTCTTATCATGTAAAATTACTCGTCATCCAGAGTAAATTTAATCACATTTCCTGAATGGTAACGTTTTTGATCTAGTTTCTGTTGTTTTCTTTTATAGGCAGGAATACTTTCAAGCTCATCAATTTCTGCATCTTTGAGATCTGTAAGAACCACCTTTTTTTCTTCTACTTTCGGATCCTCTTCCAAAGCCATTTTAGTTTGTTGAGCTGTGCCTCTCCCACCTCTAAACACAGTAGCTTTAGGTTTTTCTACCTCTTCGGTTATTCCACCATTTTCGAATCCTGTAGCAATAATGGTAACAGAGACTCTATTTCCTAGAGCCAAATCCTGACCTGTTCCCCAAATAATAGATGCACTGTCACCAACGGCTTCTTGAACGTAATCAGTAATTTGACCAACCTCATCCATGGTAACTTCCTCTTCTCCCGAACTAATATTCAGAAGAATATTTCGTGCTCCTCGAACATCATTGCTATTCAACAACGGAGAAGTAAGAGCTTCGCGAATGGCATTTACTGATCGGTCCTCACCTTCTGCCGAAGCTGATCCCATTACCGCGACACCACTATCGGTCATTACGGTTTTCACATCTTCGAAATCCACGTTAATGTATCCGTGCAAGGTAATAATTTCGGCAATCCCCTTGGCTGCTGTAGCCAATACATCATCTGCCTTGGCAAAAGCCGTAGAGAGCTTTAAATCTCCGTATATTTCACTCAGTTTCTCATTATTAATTACCAATAATGAGTCTACATTTTCTTTTAATTTATTAATCCCCTCAATTGCTTGATTTAACCTTTGGCGGCCTTCGAAACGGAAAGGAATGGTAACAATTCCCACGGTTAATATTCCTTGCTCTTTTGCAGCTTTAGCAATTACAGGTGCAGCACCAGTTCCGGTACCACCACCCATTCCGGCGGTAATGAAAACCATTTTGGTATTATCGGCTAAAACCTCATTAACATCATCAATATTTTCAATAGCCGATTGTGCTCCTCGTTCAGGTTTATTTCCAGCTCCTCTTCCTTCGGTTAACGATTCGCCCAATTGTATTTTAACAGGTATTTCGCTATTCTCCAAAGCTTGTGCATCGGTATTGCAAATCACGAAATCTACATCCTTAATGCCTTGCTGAAACATGTAATTTACAGCATTACCACCACCACCGCCAACACCAATTACCTTTATAATTGATGATTCATTCTCGGGTAAGCTAAAATCAATTAAATCTTCTGCCATTTTTTATACTTCTAATCTCTCCTAACCAGTAATCATGTTTTCATGATATGATCTTACATGGGAGTATCCTTGTTATCAAATATATTTGAGAAACTTTTTTTGAACCACCCATTCAAACTATCATGTTCCTCCTCATCTTCTTCAACCTGCTTGCTTTCAGCCTCAGGTTCAGGTTTGGATTTTGTGTTGATATTATTGGTTTCTATCTCAAAAATTTCCTCTTCTTTTTCTTCTTCGGAGCGTTTACGCATTAATTCTTCGCGTCGCTGAGTTTCTTCTCTTCTTTTTGCTGCGGCTTTTTCCTCTTCTGCAGCCGGATTTTCAATGATTAGTTCCAACTTTGGAGCATCCTCTTCTCTCTTTCTTGGTTCAATCATTAATTCAGGAATAGGATTTTCAGAAAATCCTGTTGCAATAATGGTAACACTTAATTCGTCACCCATTTTCTCATTGTAACCATTTCCCCAAATCACACTCACATCATCTCCTACAACATCCTGAACGTAATCGGTAATCTGGCTCACCTCTTGCATGGTAACTTCCTCATCACCCGAAATGATATTCAAAAGAATATTTCGAGCACCAACAATATTATTGCTATTTAAAAGAGGTGATGTTAAAGCCTCATCAATGGCTCGAATTGATCTATCCGGACCTGAAGCAGTAGCTGATCCCATTACAGCAACACCACTATTTCTCATTACAGTTTCAACATCTGCAAAATCGACATTTACATATCCAGCAACAGTTATGATTTCAGCAATACTTTTTGCGGCTACCGAAAGAACATTATCAGCTTCAGCAAACGCATCGGAAAGTTTTAAATCTCCATACATTAACCTCAACTTTTCATTGTTGATAATCAATAATGCATCAACATGCTTTTCAAGGTTTTCAATTCCTTCCATAGCCTGTTGAATTCTTTTCTTCCCTTCAAATCTAAAAGGTATTGTAACAATCCCTACCGTAAGCACATCCTGCTGGCGAGCCGCTTCTGCAATAATTGGTGCAGCACCAGTTCCGGTTCCTCCACCCATTCCAGCAGTTACGAAAACCATTTTCGTTTTTTCACTCAAAACCTTATTGATATCGTCTAAACTTTCGATTGCAGATTCTCTTCCTCGTTCAGGCTTATTTCCTGCTCCTCTTCCTTCGGTTAGCGATTTTCCCAACTGAACTTTAATGGGTACAGGACTATTTTCGAGTGCTTGTGAATCAGTATTACAAATTACAAAATCAACCCCCGTAATTCCTTCTTTTAACATGTGGTTGACAGCGTTTCCTCCTCCGCCACCCACACCAATTACTTTTATTATGGATTTTTCTTTTGGTTCAAAATTAACCGGTAATAATTCGTCAATCATGATCTCACAGTATTAGGGTTACAATATCTTTTTTTACATATCCACATCTTGGGTATCAAATAAAGATCCAAGGAATGCTGTAAATCCTTTTTTCTTTTTTGGTTTATTTCCATTTAAATTGGTCTTTTCTACAGGCTTTGTTTTGGGTTTTTCCATGCCTTTTAATAAAAGACCAATAGAGGTTGAGTACATTGGATGATCAATATTTTCTTCCAAATTGACTTTTGAGTTTCTAGGGAAACCAATTCTTACATCCAAATTCGTTCTTTGCTGTGTTAAAATATCTAGGTTGGTGAGTAGACCTCCACCTCCGGTTAACACAATTCCAGCACCAATTTTATCTTTCAAACCTGTTGATTCAACCTGAAATTTCACAGAATCTATGATTTCCTCCATTCGACACTGAATAATTTGAGCAAGAAACTTAAAGGATATGTCCTTCTCGTCCCATCCTCCGGTTGCAGGAATAGTAACTACTTTATCGTCCGAAGTCATATCAGCAACAGCTTCACCAAATTGCACTTTCAATGCCTCGGCCTGTCTTAAAAATACCGAACATGCTTCTTTTATATCTTTGGTTACATGGTCACCACCAAAAGGAATAACCGAAGTATGTTTTAAAACGCCATCAAAATAAACGGTTACATCAGTGGTTCCTCCGCCTATATCAACAAGTACAACTCCTGCCTCTTTCTCTTCCTTAGTTAAAACTGCCAAGGATGATGCCAAGGGTTCAAGAACCAATTCTTCCACATCCAAACCAACTTCACGAACACATTTTTCGATATTTCTGGCTGAAGCGGTTCTACCAATAATAATATTGAAATGACCATCTAGCCTACGTCCTGCCATCCCAAGAGGGTTCTTTATTCCAACCTCTTTATCAACAACAAATTCTTGAGGAATTACATGTAAGATTTGCTCACCAATTTCAACAGGATGTTTGTAATTCTCATTGGTAATTTGCTCAATATCCTCCTTTGTAATTTCTTCAACCGAATTTTCTATATACTTAAACTTCCTCTCTTTAACTATACGAATATGCTGTCCGGCAATTCCCACATAAACTGTAGAAAATTCCTTATTGGTTTTCTCTTTCAAACGAGCCACAGCTTCATTAATAGCCTCGATAGTAAGTTCAATATCATGAATTACTCCACGCTTTACACCTTTAGAAACAGTACGCTCCATACCCAAAATATTAAGCTTTCCATCATTGGAAATCTCACCAAGTATGGCAACAATTTTTGTTGTTCCTATATCAATTGCGGCTATTATATTATTCGTCCCAACCATTCTAGTTCTTTTTTGTACAAACCACCTGATTTTCGTATTTCAGGTTGATTTTTTTGTATCTGTTCCACCCGGTTTTTGTAAATCCATCAGTGTACAAAGCATACAATTTTTCGAATTTCTTCTGATAATTTTCAATGCTTCCCAACTCAATTTTATGTGCTCCTACACGAGGTACTAAAACATACTCTTTTCCGCGTGTAACATGTATTTGAGTTATTTGCGACTTCCAAAATTCATCATTTGTAATAAATTTTACCAAATCAAAAAGCTCTTCTTTTATCAACTGCTCATTTACTGCCCCCGAAACCACCAAAACCCTTGATGTAAATTTAGGGGACAATGGCATTTTCTTTCCTTCCTCATCAATATAATATCCTCTTCCCTGTAAAATACGAACAATTGGATTTCTCTGATGTATCTCAACAATCAGATTTCCTGAAAGCGAAGAATAGATTTCTGACTTTTTCACATATGGAACCCGATTGATCTTGTCCTCTAAAACTTCCTTATTTATCGCATAAACAGAGTTTCCTTCCCAGTCTGGATACTGTTTTTTTACAATCTTCTCAACATCCTTATTACTAACAAAACCACTGTCGATGCTATCTTTCACCTTAACTTTTATATCGTTTAGGATAATAGCATCTCTCTTCTCACCTACAAACGAGAAGCTTACCAGCAAATATCCAAGTAACGATATCCAAATTAATATGACAGTAATTTTCTTAAGCATGCTTTTATTTTTCTATCAACATATTTTTGATTGGTTCAACCAATTTATCTATATCCCCGGCACCCAAGGTCAAAAGAACTTCCAAATCTTTTTGATCCAACAAATCAATCAACTCTTCTTTTGAGCAAGTGCACACAGGAACTGTAATATTTTTCATGATCATCTCAGAGCTTACCCCTTCGATTGGTAATTCACGTGCAGGATATATATCCAGCAGGATTACTTCATCCAACAGGCTTAAACTTTCCGCAAAACCATCTGCAAAATCTCTGGTCCTAGTATACAAATGCGGCTGAAAAACTCCCGTAATTTTCTTATTCGGATAAATGGCTCTAACCGATGATATACTTTCTTTTAACTCCTTTGGATGATGCGCATAATCATCTATAAAAACCAGATTGTCTTTTCTGATTTGATAATCAAATCTTCTTCTGACCCCTTCAAATGATGACAATGCAGCTCTGATTTCCTCTTCCTTTACTCCTCCAAGAATAGCTACACTACAAGCTCCTATTGCATTTTCTACATTAATTTTCCCCGGATAAGAGAATTTTAATTTTTCAAATACTCCTTGCGGATGAACCAAATCAAACTCGTAGAATCCTTCTACAAGTGTTAAGTTTTTGGCATAGAAGTCTGCAACTTCATCAAGTGAATAGGTATACTTTTCAACCTCGATATTTTCGAGATGTAAACCTTTTTTATGCACTAATATTCCATCCTGCTTTATTTGACCAGCATATTCTTGAAAACTCTTTTCAAGTTCAGATTTATCACCATAAATATCCAAATGGTCAGCATCCATTGATGTAATCAATGCAATTTTAGGATGCAACTGCAAAAATGAACGATCGAACTCGTCGGCTTCCAGAATTACCCATGGACTATCTTTACTCAATAAAAGATTAGACTGATAGTTTCTGGAGATCCCTCCCAAAAAAGCATTACAACCCATTTTTGAATTGTAAAAAATATGAGCTGTTATGGTTGAAACCGTAGTTTTCCCGTGAGTACCTGCAATTCCAATTCCATTTAAATCATCCGAAAGCAAACCCAAAACCTGAGATCGTTTCATAATGGTATAGCTATTCAATTTAAAATAGCTCAATTGCTGATGATCTTTTGGAATAGCAGGTGTAAACACCACCAAAGTATTTTCCTTAATCAGAAATTCATTTGGGATGGTATCCAAATCATCTTCGAAAGTAATCTTAATACCTTCTTCCAGAAGCTCACCTGTTAGTTTGGTGGATGTCCTGTCATATCCAAACACATTCTTACCAATGGAATGGAAGTAACGTGCAATTGCACTCATTCCTATTCCTCCAATACCAACGAAATAAATATTTTTAAAATCTTCTAACTTCATATTATATCATTGCAAGAATGTGTTCTGCTATATCATCTGCTGCATCAGGTTTGGCAAGCAACTTACAATTTTTTGCCAACTGAGCACATCTTTCTTCCTTATTGATTAAGTCTAAAGCTTGTGGAATTAAATTCACTTCTGCTTCAGCATCCTTTACCATCACCGCAGCATCTTTATTTACCAATGCCATTGCATTTTTGGTTTGATGATCTTCCGAAACATTAGGCGAAGGCACCAAAATACATGCTTTCTCCACCAAGCACAATTCAGAAATGGTTCCTGCTCCTGCTCTTGAAATTACAATGTCAGCAGCAGCATAAGCCAAATCCATACGGCTCAAAAAATCAGTAAACTTTAAATTAGGCAAATCCCAATTTTCAAGCTCTTTTTTTACTTTTTCTATATAAAACTTTCCTGTTTGCCAAATCACCTGAACTCCTGATTGAGAAATAGCATCAAGTGAATTTAAAACACTATTGTTTATGGTTCTTGCACCCAGACTACCTCCAACAATCAAGATTGTTTTTTTATCAGACTTCAAGTCAAAATGCTTTAAGGCTTCCTCTCTTTTCGATTCAATTTCCATCAAATCCTTACGAACAGGATTCCCTGTCATCACAATCTTCTCCTTTGGAAAGAATCGCTCCATTCCTTCGTAGGCAACACAAATTTTCTTAGCCTTTTTAGCTAGTAATTTATTGGTGATCCCGGCATAGGAGTTTTGTTCCTGAATTAATGCAGGCACACCTAGTTTTGCAGCTACATGTAATAATGGTCCGCTGGCATAACCTCCAACACCAACAACAGCATCAGGTTCAAAGCCCTTCACAATTGCTTTTGCTTTCCATATACTTTTTAACAAACGAGGGAAAAACTTTAAATTCTCCTTCGATAAACTTCTTTGTAAACCGCGAATAGGCAATCCAACTATATCATATCCAGCAGCAGGAACTTTTTCCATTTCCATTTTTCCTTCGGCACCTACAAACAAAATATCACAATCCTGATGCTTTTGTTTTAAAGCATTGGCAATAGAAATGGCCGGATAGATATGTCCTCCGGTTCCTCCGCCGCTAACTATTATTTTAATTTTCTGCTTCATTTAATCTTTTTTCTTCTTCGTTTGCCCAATTGCTAATACTTAATATCATCCCCAAAGCGGCACTGGTAAATATCAAGGATGTTCCTCCCATACTTACCAAAGGCAATGGCTGACCTGTTACCGGAATTAAATTCACCGAAACAGCCATATTTGTCAAAGCCTGAAAAACGATACTTAAGGTTAAACCTATGACCAAAAATGCGGGAAATGTTCTACTACATTTCCGAACTATTATTCCAGCCCGATACAGTAAGAACAGATATAAGGCAAGAATTCCAAATCCTCCAACCCATCCCATTTCTTCGAGTATAATGGCATAAATAAAATCGGAATATGGATGTGGTAAAAAATTACGTTGTGTACTATTGCCTGGCATTTTACCAAAAATACCCCCCGAAACAACTGCAATTTTTGCTTGTTCAACCTGGTAGTTTTGATTATTATTTATGCTTCGTTCTTCATCGAAAAAGTTCTCTATTCTACTACGAACCGTTTGAACACGCCCCAAGCTAGGAATTACCGGAGCCAATGCAATTAACAACACCAAAACCAGCAATACAGCAGCAATACTACCAAACAAATATTTATAAGCTACGCGACCTATAAACATCAAAATATAACAGATACCTCCTAGTAATACAGAGGTAGAAAAGTCATCTAAAAATATCAGAAAACACACTATTCCTATTGGAATAATCAGATGAATAAAAGCTTCTTTACTACATCCGACCTTTCCTTGAAACCTGGATAAAGTCCTGGAAACATGCAATATCAAAGCCAGCTTTGCCAATTCAGAGGGTTGAAAATTAAATCCAATTCCTGGAATGGTTATCCATCGGGAAGCATCATTCAAATTCGTTCCAATTAATTTGGCCAATATTAGCATCCCAACCGATATTACCAAAATGATGTTTGCAAAACTGGAATAATATCGATGTGGCATGGCATGTACAAAGTACATTATGACAAAACATCCACCCAATAAAACCAACTGCTTTATCAAGAAATAAGATGTGTTTCCTCCACGAACTTTATAAGCCAAGGTTCCCGTTGAGCTATAAACCACCAGCAACGAAACCAAAGACAATAGCAAAATGACAATCCAAATTACTTTATCGCCTCTTAGTCTAGGATTCTTAATCCAGTTCCACATTCTTGCCAGCCAGTTCTGCATAAACTATTCCTCTTTTTACAGATTTCTTACTTCTTCTTTAAATTGATCCCCTCGGTCTTCATACGATTTAAACAAATCGAAACTTGCACATGCAGGTGATAACAATACTACCTCATCCTTATTAGCAATTTCATAGGATAATTTCACCGCTTTTTCCATCGAATTAGCATCTACTATGGTCTTTACTCTTCCATCAAAAGCTTTATGAATTTTTTCATTATCAACACCTAAGCACACAATTCCCTTCACTTTCTCATCAACCAAGTCATAAAGCACGGAGTAATCATTTCCCTTATCAACACCACCAACAATCCATACAACAGGCTCTTCCATGCTTTCCAAGGCATACCAGGTTGAATTAATGTTTGTAGCTTTTGAATCATTGATAAACTGAATGCCACGCACTTTCACAACTTTTTCCAATCGGTGATTTACACCCTGAAAATCACTTAGACTCTCACGTATTGCATCTTTTCTAATGCCTAATACACTTCCGGCAATTCCTGATGCCAATGAGTTATATACGTTGTGTATTCCAGGTAATGATAAATCCTTTTTATCCATAGATATTTTGTATTCGTTACAATCAATTGTTAACAATTCTTTCTCAAGCCATCCACCTGTTTTCAGTTCTTCTTTAACTGAAAAAGGAAATAGTTGAACTTTAGAGTTCCAATTCTCCATTTCTTTGCTGATGATTTCATCATCGCAACAATACACAAAAGCATCACTTTCTGTAAGGTTCTGTATAATGCGAAACTTCGAATCGACATAGTTCTGCATTTTATAATCGTACCGATCTAAATGATCAGGTGTAATATTCAATAAGATCGCAATATCCGCTTTGAACTGATACATTCCATCCAGCTGAAAACTGCTCAATTCAAGCACGTAGTAATCAAAATTTTTCTCGGCAACTTGCCAAGCTAAACTTTTGCCAACATTACCAGCCAAACCAACATTTAAGCCTGCTTTTTTTAGCATATGATAAAGCATTAATGTTGTCGTGGTTTTGCCGTTACTACCAGTAATGCAAATCATCTTTGCATTGCTATATCTTCCTGCAAACTCAATTTCAGAGATTACAGGAATCCCTTTATCCTTCAGCTTTAAAATTAAAGGCGCCGTGTCTGGAATTCCAGGGCTTTTCACTACTTCACCAGCTAAAAGTATTTTATCTTCCCTATGTTTTCCTTCTTCAAAATCTATTTTATACTCTTGAAGAGCTTTTTTGTACTTATCACTGATTTTTCCAAGATCAGATACAAACACATCGAATCCTTTAGCCTGAGCAAGAACTGCTGCTCCAACTCCACTTTCTCCTGCACCTAATATGACAATTCTTTCTGCCATAAACATTAGCGAATTTTAAGCGTTACAATCGTGATCACCGCAAGGAAAATTCCGATAATCCAGAAACGAGTTACAATTTTTGGTTCCGGATATCCCTTCATTTGGTAGTGATGATGCAATGGAGCCATTCTAAAAATTCGTCGGCCTTCGCCATATTTCTTTCTGGTATATTTAAACCATGAAACCTGCATCATTACCGAAATATTCTCCACCAGGAAGATTCCACATAAAATAGGAATCAGCAATTCTTTATGAATAATTATTGCAAATACTGCAATGATTCCACCAAGTGATAATGAGCCTGTATCCCCCATAAATACTTGTGCAGGGAATGAATTGTACCACATAAATCCAATGGTTGCACCAATAAATGCAGCAATAAACACTACCAGTTCTCCAGAATTTGGAATATACATGATGTTCAAATAATCAGCATAAACAACGTGACCCGACACATAAGCCAGAATCCCCAATGTAGCTCCAATAATTGCTGATGATCCAGTTGCTAAACCATCCAATCCATCGGTAATATTTGCACCATTGGAAACGGCAGTAACAATAAAAATCGTAATGATTATAAACACCAGCCAAGCCAATTTAGGAGCATGTTCTCCCGCAAAACTCACCAAATATTCATAGTCAAACTCATTATTTTTAAAGAACGGGATAGTAGTTTTTGTTGACTTCACATCAGTTGTAAGTCTTGTAGCTCCTGGTTCTTCAGAAGTGAATCCTTCATCTACCAACTCTGTTTTTACACCAATTTCGTCAATATCCGCTTTTTCACGAACTACAACATCATCACTCAAATAAAGAGTAAGACCAACAATTAATCCAAGTCCAATCTGTCCTGCAACCTTAAATCTCCCCTTTAACCCTTCTTTATCCTTCTTGAATACTTTAATGTAATCATCAACAAAGCCAATAAAACCAAGCCAAACGGTTGTGATCACCATTAAAATGATATAGGTATTCTCTAGTTTTGCAAAAAGTAGAACAGGAATCAAAATCGAAATGATAATGATAATTCCTCCCATTGTAGGCGTACCTTTTTTCTCAAGCTGACCAGCTAAACCCAAATCACGAACGATTTCACCAATTTGTTGTTTTTGAAGTAATAAAATGATTTTCTTCCCAAATACCGTTGATATAAACAAGGACAACATAATTGCCATTGACGCACGAAATGAAATGTAATCGAACATTCCAGCACCCGGAAAATCTAACTGATTTAAATATCTGAACAAATAATAAAACATACCTACAGTTTAAAAATTTCTTGTATTACTTCTTTATCATCAAAATGATGTTTCACTCCTTTTATTTCCTGGTAATCCTCGTGACCTTTTCCTGCCACCAGGATGATATCTCCTTTTTGTGCCAACATGCAAGCTGTACGAATGGCCTCTTTTCTATCGGTAATTGCTAAAACTTTTCTCAAGTCACTAGCATCAACACCTTCTTTCATATCCAAAATAATCTGATCCGGTTCTTCCGACCTTGGATTATCCGAAGTCAAAATCACCTTATCACTTAAATTCGCACTAATTTTTGCCATTGTTGGTCGCTTGGTTTTGTCTCTATCTCCACCACATCCAACAACAGTTATCACTTGCTCGTTTCTGGTTCGTAATGCCTCTATGGTTTCTAAAACATTTTTCAAAGCATCAGGAGTATGGGCATAATCAACAATAGCCATTATTCCTTCCGATGATATAATACTCTCAAATCTTCCGTCCACCGAAGTTAGTTCGCTAATTCCACGAAGTACTTCCTCCTTCTCCTGATTTAATAATCTGGCTGCTGCATATACGGCCAATAAATTGTGTGCATTAAAGTCACCAATAAAATTGGTCCAGGTTTCAACACCATCAATCTCCATCAACATTCCGGTAAAGTGCTTTTCCAAAATCTTACATCTGAAATCAGCAAAAGAACGCGATGAATACAAAAACTTGTGTGCCTTTGTATTTTGCAGCATCAACTTACCATTCTTATCGTCAGCATTTGTAATGGCAAAAGATGTTTTACCCAAATCATCAAAAAAGCGTTTCTTCACTTTTAGGTACGCATCAAATGTTTTGTGATAATCCAAGTGATCATGCGTAATATTGGTAAATATTCCTCCTTTATATTGCAATGCTCCAATGCGTTTTTGATCGATTGCATGCGAACTTACTTCCATAAAACAGAACTCACACCCTTCAGCAACCATATCTGCAAGCAATGCATTTAATTGCAATGGATCAGGAGTGGTATGAGTAGCAGTAATTTCTTTCTCATCCACATAATTTCTTACCGTTGACAACAATCCCACTTTGTACCCTAACTTTTTGAAAAGTCGATACAATAAAGTAGCAATTGTTGTTTTTCCATTTGTACCGGTAACACCTACCAGTTGAATATCATGTGTTGGTTTTCCATAGTAATTATGCGCCAATTCAGACAATACAGTCAATGAATCTTCAACAATGATATATGTAATTTCAGAATTGGTAACTTCTGGCAATTCTTCACAAACAATAACTTTTACACCTTTCTCTTCTACTGATGCAATATACTTGTGCCCATCACTCACAGTTCCCCTGCAAGCTACAAACAGGTCTCCTTCCTCTACCTTTCGGGAATCAAAATGAATGTTGTTGATCTCAACATCACTCACCCCCTTTAGGCTTTCTATTTTAACCGAACTAAAAAGTTCATTAATATTCACACTCATATCTTATTCTTTAAGATAAATCAATAGTTATTCTATCTCCCGAACGGAAATTGCTACCAGGACGCAAAGATTGTTTGGAAACGGAACCAACTCCACGTACTTGAACTCTCAACCCTACATTTTCCAATATATATAATGCGTCTTGCACTCCCATTCCTTTTACATTCGGAACCAAAAAGTTCTTTACTCTTCTGTATTTGTATTCAATCACAGAGTCTTTACGAGATGTAACGACCCATTCTGTTTGAATTTTCGGGTTTGTGATATCAATATTCAAATCATCAAAAACCAAATCTAAATCCTCTTTGCTCCCGTTAAGCGAAATTGGCACTTTAGGTCCTTCCTCTTCTTCATTTTTTCTTTCCGGATGCATGGAATAGCTCATTGCATAAACCTTATCAGCAATGGATTTAAAAACCGGACCTGCAACCTGATTCCCATAAAACCCTTTCGTTTTATTTGGGCGATTAATTACTACTACACAAGAATACATAGGATCATCAGCAGGAAAATAGCCCACAAATGAAGCTTGATAAACTTTATGACCATAGCCTTTTTTACCATCTGCAATTTGCGCCGTTCCAGTTTTACCTGCAATCTTATAGTTTGAATTTCTCAAGTTCCTGGCAGTTCCTCTCAAAACAACACCTTCCAACATATTCTGAATGGTTTCCAATGTTTGTCCTGAACAAATTTTTGATTTTAAAACTTCTTCATCAAACTTTGAGATCACTTCACCATGATATCTAATCTCCTTTACAAACTTCGGTTTCATCATTTTACCATCATTGGCAATTGCATTGTAAAAAGTTAGCGTTTGTAATGGAGTTTGATGCACCGAATATCCTATGGACATCCATGGCAATGAAATTCCAGACCAGGTTGGATCATCAGGATATTTTATTTTTGGCATACCTTCACCTCTAATTTCCAGTCCAAGAGGTTCATTTAAACGAAAATCGTACAATCGATTAATAAATTCTCTTGGTTTATTTTTATAGTGCTCATCTACCAATCTCGAAATCCCAACATTCGAAGATTTTTCAAAAGCTTCCTGAACCGTTATCTTTCCATATCCTCCATGATGAGAATCTCTCATTTTTGCATTGTAAAAACGGTAAATCCCATTACCTGTATCAACCGAATCCATTGGACCAACATAACCATCCTCCAACAACGCCATCATAGATGCCAGCTTAAAGGTTGAACCTGGTTCGGTTGCCTCCCCAATAGCATAGTTATACAACTCGCGATACACTTTTTTCTTCTCATCATAGCCAATATTGGCGATGGCTTTAATGGCTCCTGTTTTCACTTCCATTAAAATGGCTGATCCATGATGCGCATTATATTTGACCAATTGATGATACAAAGCCGACTCGGCCACATCCTGATAATTGACATCAATGGTTGTAATCAGATCATTTCCATCCTTGGGTTCCACCATGTTTACAGGCAACCATCTTCCCGACATTTTTTGCATGATACTAACACCATCAACTCCTTTCAGCTCACTTTCAAATGCACCCTCCATGCCAACTCTACCAATCAACTTGTTGTTATCCTCTTTATTCAGGTAACCAATCGTTCTTGTAGCCAGATTTCTGTGAGGCTGTTGTCGTTTATTTTCTTGTTCACAAATTAAACCGCCTTTGTTTTTGCCCAATCGGAACAATGGAAAAGTTTTAATCACCTTAAGTTCATTGTAGTTTACCTTACGGCGATTAATCAGGACATATCGGTTGGATTTTTTCTTGTATTTTGAATTCCATAAGAATCGACGATATTCATTCTTCGATTTATCATTGAAAAATCTTGACAAACAAAGAGCCAACGAATCAACTTTCGATTTAAATACTTCATCGGTTAAACCTGAAGCTCTAAAGTCCATTCTTATTTGATAATATGGCAAAGAAGTAGCTAAAATACGTCCGTCTTCAGCACAAATATCTCCTCTATTGGCACGAACAATCACATCTCGTTGTGAGATTTTTTGAGCCTTTCCTCTCCAATAATCTCCTTCGAACAATTGTAAGGTCACAACGCGTCCTACAATCATTAATGCAAAAAACATTACAACTGCATACACCAAACCAACTCGCCATATGATATCTTTTTTTATTGGCACTATTTATCAATGTAAATTTTCACAGGAGGTTCCGTTGATTCAGTCAAACCCAAACCTTCCTTTTGAACTCGTTTTAAAACTTCCGATTGTTTACTCATATACATTAAATCCGAAGCCGTTGTAATCGACTCGAATCTTAGATCTTTCAATTCCTTTTCAAGGCTAACCATATCTCTATAAACCTTTTCTGATTTATATCGATTACTGATATAGAAAATACCAAGGCAAACCAAAAAAAGCACAAATGGCAATTGCTGAACAACTGCCGATTTAGTCAAAATACTACCGTCGATAAAATCCTTTACCGAAGCACTGGAAATCTCTTTCTGTTCTTTGGTAGGACTTACAAAATCGTTGTATTTTTTTCTAAATCTAAACATGCTATTTCAAATTTGGTTTTGCAATTCGAAGCTTGGCACTTCTTGCTCTGCCATTTCTTTCAATTTCTTCTTCGCCTGGCAAAATCACTTTTCTATTTACACTTGTCAGTGGTGTTTGAACATTGCCAAAGAAATCTTTCTCAGCTCCTCCTTCAAACTTGCCATCACGTATGTAATTTTTCACCAGTCGATCCTCCAACGAGTGATAAGTTATCACTACCAATCTACCTTCAGGCTTCAATACATCCGCACACTGCTCCAGCATTTCCTTGAGAACATCCATTTCCTTGTTCACCTCAATTCTTAGTGCTTGAAACACCTGAGCCAAATATTTATGATCTTTAAACTTTGGCACACATGGAGCGATCACCTCTTTAAACTGCTGAATGGTTTCAAAATTGTTCTCTTTGCGATAATTTTCAATCAATTTCACCAACTTACCAGGATTCTTCACTTCTCCATACATTTTGAAAATCTTAAACAAATCTTCAACATCGTAATCATTAAGAATATCAGCTGCCGTAAAATCTGAACTCTGGTTCATCCTCATATCCAAATCACCATCGAAACGGAAAGAAAAACCACGCTCTGCAACATCAAATTCGTGAGAAGAAACTCCTAAATCAGCTAAAATTCCATCGATCTTCTCATACCCCAGGTACTTTACAAAGTTTTTGAAGTATCTGAAATTGTGACGAACAAAAATAAAATTTTCATCATCCGGAACATTGGCTTCAGCATCTTCATCCTGATCAAAACCGATCAATTTTCCAGTAGTTAAATGCTTCAATATTTCTCGTGAGTGACCACCTCCTCCAAAGGTTAAATCCACATAGATTCCCTCAGGATTGATTTTCAATCCCTCAATACATTCATCCAACAAAACTGGTATATGATATTCACTCATTTCTAATCTTTTAATCACTATTTAAATCAAGCGCGAAGAAAGCCAATGTTTTTCTCAAAATCAATTATAATTCAGGATTAATACTCCCTCCTAAAATCTCATTTGCCAGACTGCTAAAATCATCGTCTGACAGTGCTGGTTTTTCGTAGGCTTCAGTATCCCAAATTTCGATCTTATCATCCTGCCCGGCTAAAGTGATATCCTTTCTAAAACCCGCAAACTCAAAAAACTTTTTGGGAATTAAGATTCTTCCATTACTATCAATCTGCACCTCTGCAGTACCTCTGTAAAATTCACGCATAAAAGCTGCATGTCTTTTATTGAAGGTATTTACTCTGGCTCTAACCATCTCAATTTGCCTTTCCCATTCTTTCATCGGATACAAATCAAGACACTTATCATGTAGGTTTTTTCTAAGTACACAACGATTCTCCGAATCTCCATTTAGAAGCTTCCGAAACGCTGAAGGCAACAACACACGACCTTTTGCGTCTAATTTGCATTTATAATCACCTATGAATGTTTGCATTAAAAAAACCGATTTACAATTGTAAAATTAGAGAAAAAAACTCCCACTTTCAACCACATAGTCCCACTTTTATTGTATTGTTGATAACTTTTCTTTGCTACAACAATTATTTATTATGCAGGATGCTCTATTATGTCCCTAAAATTAGACTAACAATGCAATAAATTTGCGATATTTGCAGGTCTAAATAATCTATGCTAAACTTTTATGGAAAGTAATTCAGATAATTATTTGAAAATTGATATAGAAAAAGTATTTGCAAGCAAAAGCGAAAAACTAGCAAAGCTTCTTCCTGGTTTTATTGTGAGATATTTAAAACGTATCATTCATCAAGATGAAATCAACGATTTTCTATCTAGAAATTATCAAAAACAGGGCATTGAATTTGCCGATAGCGTTTTGGAAGAACTTGATATCAAATTCAAAGTTGTAGGGCTTGAGAATATCGATAAAAACGGAAGATATTTATTTGCATCCAATCATCCACTTGGAGGTCCTGATGGAATTATTCTAATTAGCATATTTGGAAAAGAATTTAGCAATATTAGGTTCTTGGTAAACGATATCTTAATGAATATCAAAAATCTAAGCGATATATTTATTCCAATAAACAAACATGGAGGACAAGCAAAAGCTGCTGCAATTTTATTAGAGAGTGCATATCAATCCGATTCTACTATTCTAACATTTCCTGCAGGTTTAGTTTCACGAAAACAAAAGGGGAAAATTGAGGATTTAGAATGGAAGAAAAGTTTCATTGCAAAAGCAATAAAGCACAAAAGAGACATTGTACCCATACATATGGATGGCAGAAACTCTAACTTTTTCTACAATTTAGCTAATTTGAGAAAATTCTTTGGATTAAAATCTAATTTGGAAATGTTATATTTGCCAAACGAACTATTTAAGCAAAGAGGTAAAACCTTTACAGTCAGAATTGGAAAGCCTGTTTCTTATAAAACTTTTGATAAGAGCTTATCGTATGATAAGTGGGCCGACAAAATGAAAAGAGAATCATACAAACTTGCAGATCACTAAAAACGAAAATTACTTTTATCAAAAAATAAATAACATTAATATTATTTGTTTCGATTAGTGATTAATTTCGTTGCCCATTAATACCAAAAATAAAACCATCCTACTTAGGATTAACACCACTTTAAAATGAAAGAAATTATACCCCCTGTACCAAGAGAAGAGCTTGAAAAGGAGCTAACAGAAGAGAGATTTGTGCGCAAGACCAACAAGGGGTCTAATGAAATCTATTGCTTTACTCATCATGATTCGCCTAACTTAATGAAAGAAGTTGGTCGACTAAGAGAAATTACTTTTAGAAAAGCTGGTGGTGGAACCGGAAAAGAACTTGATATCGATAAATTCGACATTGATGAAAAACCGTATCACCAATTAATCGTTTGGGATCCTAAAGCCAAAGAAATTTTAGGTGGTTATCGTTATATTTTGTGTAGCGAAGCTCCTGTTGATGAAAATGGAGATACCTATTTGGCAACATCGAGACTTTTTAACTTCTCAGATGATTTTAAAAAGAACTATATACCACACATGATTGAGCTTGGCCGTTCTTTTGTTCAGCCGGATTATCAATCAATAAAAAAAGGCAGAAAAAGCTTGTATGCTTTAGACAATTTGTGGGATGGACTTGGTGCTTTAATTGTTGATTATCCTGAAATTAAATATTTCTTTGGCAAGGTTACCATGTATCCTGATTACAATAGAGATGCAAGAAATCACATTCTGTATTTCATGAACAAAATGTTTAATGATATAGAAAAATTGGCTTGGCCAACTACTCCGCTTCAAACAAACATGGATGAAGAACAATTGGCGAAAGATTTTTGCGGTGAAACTTTCGATGAGAATTATAAAATCTTATCACAAAATGTAAGAAAAAACGGGGAAAATATTCCTCCGCTTATCAATGCTTACATGGGTTTATCACCAACAATGAAATGTTTTGGCACTGCAGTAAACAAACACTTTGGCGATGTTGAAGAAACAGGAATCATGATTACGATTGCAGATGTTTACGATCAGAAGATAGACAGACACACATCGTCATATTTATCGTTTCTAAAGATCAAATTACCTAAGAAACCAAATCTGAATATCTTCAAGAAAAAATAAAACTAAGTGTTATAAAATAAAAAAGCCGATCGATTTGATCGGCTTTTCTTTTCTATTTTTTTTCTTATTAATAAGATCTCTTATCGTTTCCTTCCACGTAGTTAATGAATGAAGTATTCACAACTTTGTTTCCTCCTGGAGTTGGATAGTTTCCAGTAAAATACCAGTCACCATTATTCTCAGGACAAGCTTCATGAAGATTTTCTATTGATTGATACACAATCTGTACTTCAGCTTCAATACCTTCCGGCGTAAGTAATTCTGCAATTTTCGCTGAAATTTCCTCTGCAGTAAAAGGCTTGTAAATTTCCTTTACGTAATTCACAATCTCTTCTTTTGGAAGATTTTCCTGAGCTTTACACTTTTTGTAAGTCTCCTCAATAATATGCTCCATTCCTCGCTCCTTAAGCATGGCAATGGTTGCATTAAAGGCAATAAATTCACCCATTCTTGTCATATCTATACCATAACAGTCAGGGTAACGAATTTGCGGAGCCGAAGAAACAATAACAATCTTTTTAGGATGTAAGCGATCTAAAATTCTTAAAATACTTTTCTTAAGCGTAGTACCACGAACAATAGAGTCATCAATCACAACAAGATTATCTTCCTGATTCTTCACAACTCCATAGGTTACATCATAAACATGACCAACCAAATCATCTCTTCCTTCGTCGTTGGTAATAAAAGTTCTAAGCTTAACATCCTTAATTGCAATCTTCTCAACACGAGGTTCTACAGAAATAATTTCCTGTAATTTCTCTTCAGTCCAACTGCCATTTAAGTCGTGAATCTGCTCTTTTTTCTCTTCCATTAACTTCTGACGAACCCCTTCCATCATACCATAAAAGGCAGTTTCAGCAGTGTTTGGAATAAAAGAAAATACTGTATTCTTAATATCATGATCGACCGAATCAAGAATAGCAGGAGTCAACAATTGGCCTAATTTCTTTCGTTCTAAATAGATATCCTTATCGCTACCTCTCGAGAAATAAATTCTTTCGAATGAACAAGATCTTCTTTTCTGAGGCACACGAACTGGAACCTCTTCTATCTTACCATCTTTCTTGATGATAACCGCATTACCAGGAGCAATTTCCTTAATTGTATTGGCACGAACATTAAATGTTGTTTGAATTACTGGTCTTTCCGAGGCAACAACAACAACTTCATCATCCTGATAATAAAATGCTGGACGAATTCCCCATGGATCGCGCATTACAAATGAATCGCCATGACCAAACATACCTCCAACTGCATAACCTCCATCCCAAGATCTACTTGCACTTGAAAGAATTTTTTGAATATCAATACTGTCTTCAATTAAAGGAGAAATTTCTCTATTTGAATATCCATCATTTTTATACTGACGGAACAACATTTGATTTTCTTCATCCAGATAGTGACCAACTTTTTCTAAGATTGTAACTGTATCGGTATAATCTTTAGGATGCTGTCCCAAATCAACCAAAAGATTAAAAAGTTCATCAACATTGGTTAGGTTAAAATTCCCTGCCAACACTAAATTTCTCGACTTCCAATTGTTTTCACGCATTACAGGATGAACAAAATCAATACTGTTACGCCCGAAAGTTCCGTATCTCAAATGCCCCAAATACAATTCACCTGCAAATGGTAAGTTTTCCTTTGCCCACACAGGATCTTTAAAGCTTTCTGGATTATTCTTTTCTCCTTCACGCAATCTTCCATAAATGTTTTCGAAAACTTCTTTAATGGGTTGGTTTCCACACGATCTCTCTCTGGAAATGTACTTTTCTCCAGGACTTTGATCTAACTTCAAACCAACAACACCTGCACCTTCTTGTCCTCTATTGTGTTGTTTTTCCATCAACAAATAAAGCTTTTGAATACCATATTGCCAGGATCCATATTTTTCCTTGTAGTATTCAAGAGGTTTAAGCAGTCGGATCATTGCTATCCCGCACTCATGCTTTAATTGGTCACTCATTCTTTTATTCTTAAATGGTTATTTAGTATGTATTTTGCTATTCTATATTGTCATTAACAATTAGCTCTTTCTCTTCTTTTAATGGTTCCATTTCGGAAAACATTATCTCCGTTTTCACCGGATAACAATTTGGGTAAAATTCAGAACATGCTTTATACAATTCTATTGATTCAAGTTTTGTTCTAAAATTACCAACACGAACTCTAAAATCAGGAGCTGTATACACTACATAAGCTCTTTCTTCTGGAAATAATTCCAAAAACTCATCTTTTATTTGGAAAGCCTTTTCTCTATCGGTACTCCCTCCAAAAAATATCTGAATTCTATATCCTGAGAAACTTTGTTTCTGAGAATTAATGATACTATCAGTTTCAAGCAATTGATCAATTCGTTCATCTTGAAGAATATTTACTGTCCCAATTGAATCATTCTTCGTTTCAACACTTTCATAATTCTGAGCTTTCGCAGAACCTCCAATCAACATGAAAACAAAAATTGCTATAAACCAACAATACTTCATATATGTATATTTAAAAATTATAAATAGCTTCTACATCTATAACCAATTGTCTATTTCCAATTCGGAACAGAAAGAATTGGCACTTCCGATTTATTAACCATTTGTTCTGCATAAGATCCAAAAAACATGCTAAAAGTTGTTTCGGCCTGTTCAGTCATAATGGCAATTAAATCTGCATTAATTTCTCTTGCATACTCAAGAGCGGTTGTGGTATTATTATCTCCTTTACGGATCTCTTTTACCACTTCTATATTTTTCTCATTCAAATATTCTTCAGCCTGTCTCATATAGTGTTCAATCTTTCCAACAATTGCAGTGTCGGATGATTCATGAACACCTAAAACATGAACTTTTGCATTACAAGCTTCAGCCAATTCAGCTACGTAAGGAATTTTCTTTCTGGTTTCATTACTGGCATCAAATGGCATTAAAATCGTACCAACCCCACTCTTCGACAATTCTTCACGAACCGTAATCACAGGACAACTTGCATTGCTTACCACCTTAAAAGCATTGCTTCCAATAAAAAACTCTTCAAATCCCGATGCACCATAAGCTCCCATCACAATCAAGTAAGAATCACCATACTTTGCTTGATTTACGATCTCTCTATACACACTACCAGTTCTTATTTTAAAATCAAAAACTCCATTCTCTACTTGGTAAGCAGGCGAATGAAGTTCTATCAGTTTTTCAAAATATTCTTGAACGGTATGCACTATTTGATCCTCAAATTCATTAAAGTGAAATGGAATCTCAAATTTCTTTGATTTTTTCACATGAATCATTCTCAAATCCGTACCGAGGTAGTTTGCCAAATTAAGCGCAAACTTTAAAGCCTTGAGCGAATCACCGGAAAAATCTACTGGAACCAAAATACGTTTCATCTTTCTTAGTTTTTCATTATTCTGTGATACAAATACAGTTCCCAACTTCAATTTACATAAGCAAAATTGGCAACGACGAGAGAATTTATTTCTAAACCTGCTCAATATCAAGGCCTTTTAAAAAGCTGAATTTGCGGGATAAAAATACACAAAATTATTTAGCTACAAACACAATTTTCAATCCAAGACATTCTTAAGAAAAGAACAAAATGAATTAGAGAAAAATAAAAGCCAACACCATTAAATTTACAAATTTATCGGGGAACAAGAGACATCTATTTTTCTAACTCAAACTCAATTAATTCCTAAGCAATAGAGTTTTTATAACAATTCTAAATGATCGCATTTCCTCTTGTTAATCAATTGAGATAATGTACCTTTGCACGAAATTTTAAACTGAGGATATCAGAATGAGCGAAATGAGCAAGAAATTGTTTTTGGAGACTTACGGATGCCAAATGAATGTGGCAGACAGTGAAGTGGTTGCTGCTATTATGCAACACGATGGATTTGAGATTACCAAAACAAGAGAAGAAGCAGATGTAATTCTAGTTAATACATGTTCGGTACGTGAAAATGCTGAGCAGAGGGTTAGAGGAAGAGTTCAGGGGTTTTCAGAACTTAAGAAAAAGAACCCTAAACTATTGGTAGGAGTTATTGGCTGCATGGCAGAACGTTTAGGTGATAAACTTTTTGAACAAGAGAAAAATGTAAATATTGTGGTTGGTCCAGATGCTTATATGGATTTACCTATGTTGGTAAAAAAAGCAGAAAGTGGAGAAAAAGCCATAAATATAGAATTGTCGCTAACAGAAACTTACAAAGACATTTGTCCTTCAAGAATTGATGAAACTGCTATTTCAGGATTCGTTTCAATTATGCGTGGTTGTAATAATTTCTGTACTTATTGTATTGTTCCTTACACAAGAGGTAGAGAAAGAAGCCGTAACCCAGAAAGCATTATAAAAGAGGTTAGAGATTTGGCTGAAAAAGGTTACAAAGAAGTTACCTTACTTGGACAAAACGTAAACTCTTTCAAATTTAAAAACTCGGTTTCAGAAATCAGTTTCCCAGAATTATTGGAAATGGTTGCCAAAGCAGAACCTAACATGAGAATTCGTTTTGCAACTTCGCATCCAAAAGATATGAGTGATGATACCCTAAGAGTAATCGCGAAATATTCAAATATATGTAAACACATTCACTTGCCGGTACAATCTGGTAGTGATTCGGTTCTTAAAGACATGCGCAGAAAATATACTCGCGAATGGTACACGAACAGAATTGAAGCCATTCGTGAAATTGTACCGGATTGTGGTATTTCTACTGATATTTTCTGTGGTTTCCACAATGAAAGTGAAGAAGATTTTAAACAAACTTTAGACCTAATGAAATGGGCAAAATACGATTTGGCTTTCATGTTTAAATACTCTGAAAGACCAGGAACATTTGCCTATAAAAATATGGAAGACAACATCCCTGAAGATGTTAAAAGTGAGCGTTTAACTCAAATGATTGAACTTCAGAATAAATTATCATTGGAAAGTAACCAAAAAGATATTGGACAAGTTTTTGAAGTTTTAGTTGAAGGTGTTTCTAAAAAATCTGAAGAAGAACTTTATGGAAGAAGCTCTCAAAATAAAGTTATTGTATTCCCAAGAAAGGATTATAAAGTTGGTGATTTTGTTCAGGTAAAAGTTACCGATTGTACTCAAGCAACATTAAGAGGAGAATCAGTATAATTTCATTGAGCCATGCAAAATGTATGGCTCATGTTTTATTCTTAAATTTATTTCAATTCTTCTACCATGAAAATCTCTATCCGCCCGGAAAATAAAAATGACTACTCTACAATATCAATGGTAAATGATATGGCTTTTGGTCAGGAAGCAGAAGGTATATTGATAGAGAAATTAAGAAAGAATAAAAAATTTATAAAAGACTTGTCCTTGGTGGCATGTATGGGCAACGAAATTATTGGCCACATTCTTTTCTTTCCAATTACAATTAAGGGAAATGAAAAAAAATTCAACACTTTGGCATTAGCGCCAATGTCGGTTATTCCAGAATTGCAAGGTTTGGGAATTGGAAGCCAATTGGTTGAAAAGGGTATTGCCAAAGCAAAAAAACTAGGTCACGAATCCATAATCGTATTAGGTCACGAAAATTACTATCCTAAATTTGGTTTTAAACCAGCTAATACATTTAATATCAGCGCGCCATTCGATGTTCCCGAAAATGTATTTATGGCTTTGGAAATGGTCAAAGGTGCTTTGTCAACAGTTGAAGGAACCGTTGAATATCCAAAAGAATTTGATGAAGTTTAGCAGCTTCAGTTCTTGCCAATAGCGAATGATTCTTTCATTCCAACAAGATCTACCAATTCAATAACATCATCGGAAAGGTTCGCTAAAGAAAACAATTTCTCATTGGCTTTGGCTAGCTCTGCAATGGCTTTTAATGCCGAAAATCCTTGCGAATCAATAAAGCTTACCCCATTTAAATCCAGCACAACTTGTTTTCCAGATTTTTCAATAAAATCAATAATTTCTTTCTTCACCATTTCAGAAATCATACTATTAATTCTGCGTGTTCCTTCTAAAGATGCAATTACAGATTGTTCTTGTATTCGAAAATTTAACATTGCAATTCCAATTGATTTTTAGCTATATAGTATCAAACAAAGAAAACGGAAATTCTTTAAAATCCAATTTTATCATTATAATTTAAAGTTGATCCGATTCCAATACCATAGTACGATACCGAACATGATTTTGTTCACATTCGAACAACTTTTTTTTCCAAAACAAGATTTCAATCAATAATTCACCTAATAATCACTTCATTATGTTTTTTGGTATAGTATCTGATAAGAATGCTTTGTCAAAAATATATCAAGTCACAATTTAGAGTTTTTAAACTAGACCAATTCGTTATGATTAAAAAACTGTTTTTTCTTACAACCTTTTTAATTGCGCTAGCAAAAAGTTTACTCGGAATGGATACACCTTTATGGCTTAGGTATCCGGCAATCTCTCCAAATGGTGAAACCATTGTTTTCGAATACGGTGGCGATCTATTTACTGTTTCGTCTGAAGGTGGTGTTGCATACCCACTAACAACTAACACAGCATACGACTACAAACCAGTATGGTCACCTGATGGTTCTACCATTGCTTTTGCATCGAACAGATTTGGGAATTTCGACATTTACAAAGTTGGCGTTAATGGAGGTACTCCTGAAAGGCTAACATTTTATTCTGGTAGCGAATCTCCATCTTCTTTTACTCCTGATGGCAAGCACATTTTATTCTCAGCATTAATTAGCGATGATACTAAAAATGTAATGTTCCCATCTGGTGCTTTATCTGAACTTTACAGCGTACCTAGCAATGGTGGAAAAATATCACAAATTCTTACCACTCCGGCATTAGATGCTAAGTATAGCAATAATATGGAATATATTCTATATCGCGACAGTAAAGGATATGAAGATCACTGGAGAAAACATCATACATCTGCGGTAACAAGAGACATTTGGTTGTACAATACCAAAACTCAAAAACACAGCATGTTCTCTGAATTTAATGGTGAGGATTTGTATCCGGTTTTTAGTGCTGATAACAATGAGATTTACTACTTATCAGAAAAGTCAGGTAGTTTTAATGTTTGGAAAGCTCCTGTTGATAATAAATCAGAATTGACTCAAATATCAAATTTCGATAAGCACCCTGTTAGATTCCTAAGTATTTCAAACAATAACAAACTATGTTATTCCTACAATGGTGAGATTTACACTCAGGAAAAAGGCAAAGATCCTGTCAAGCTGAAAGTAAGTTTAGCTACAGATAATAAAGAGAATGCCGTTAGTTTCGAAAGGTTAAGTGGCGGAGCCAGAGAAATGAGCGTATCTCCAAATGGCAAAGAAGTTGCTTTTATTGTTAGAGGTGAAGTGTTTGTAACCTCTGTAGAATACGGAACTACCAAAAGAATTACCAATACTCCTGAACAAGAAAGATCAGTTAGCTTTAGTCCCGATGGCAAAGCATTATTATACGCATCGGAACGAAATGGAAGTTGGAACCTATATCAAACCAAATTGGTTCGTGAGGGAGAAACTCAATTCTCAAATGCAACTACACTAAAAGAAGAAGTGATTTTAGAATCTCCTGCTGCAACTTTCCAACCTAAATTCTCTCCAGATGGAAAAGAGGTAGCTTTCCTTGAAGAAAGAGTAATTCTTAAAGTGATAAATCTGAAAACAAAGAAAGTTCGCGAAATTTTAGGCAAAAAATACAACTACTCCTACTCTGATGGCGATCAGCATTACGATTGGTCGAACGATGGAAAATGGTTCTTGGTTGATTTTTATCCTCACACCATTTTTATGTCGGATGTAGCAATTGTAGATGCTCAAGGCAATGGCAAGATGATCAATATTACCGAAAGTGGTTATAGCGATTCAAATGCCAAATGGTCGCTTAAAGGCAATGCTATGATATGGTTCACCGACCGAAGAGGCTATCGTTCTCATGGTAGTTGGGGTTCTCAATCAGATGTTTACATTCAGTTCTTCAATCAGGAAGCAATAGATGATTTCAAACTTTCGAAAGAAGAGAAGGAACTAGAGAAAGAGGAAGAAAAAGCGAAAAAGGAAAGTAAAAAAGAAGAAGAGTCTGATAAAAAAGACAAGAAGGATAAGAAGGATAAGAAAGACAAAAAAGATAAGAAGGATGATGAAAAGACTCCACTTGATATTGAATTCTCAGGAATGGAGGATCGTCAGATTTGTCTAACCATAAATCCTTCGAATTTATCGGATGCAATTTTAACTCCTGATGGTAAAAAATTATTCTACCTAAGTAAATTCGAAGATGGATATGACCTTTGGGTTAACGATTTGGAAGAAAAATCAACTAAAAAGGTACTAGATTTGAAAGGTGGCGGTGGAGCTATGCAGTTCGATAAAGATGCGAAGAATTTATTCTTAATGTCAGGCAGAAGCATTATTAAAGTAGATGTTGCTTCTAATAAGCGCAAAAACATCAGTTACGCTGCCGAGATGTATCTTGATAAATCAAAGGAAAGAGAATACATGTTCAACCATGTTTGGACAACCATGAAGAAAAAATTCTACGATCCGGAGATGCATCAGCTTGACTGGGAATTTTACAAGTCGGAATATGAAAAGTTTTTACCACACATTAATAACAATTTCGATTTTGCAGAAATGCTAAGTGAATTGTTGGGAGAATTAAATGCCTCTCATACAGGTTCTGGCTATCGTCATAACTCAAAAAATGCAGATAGAACTGCAAAACTAGGTGCATTCTACGATTGGAATTATGAAGGTGATGGATTACGAATTGCTGAAATCCTGGAAAAAGGTCCTTTAAACCAAGCTGATTCTAAAATTAAGCCAGGTGTAATCATCGAAAAAATTGATGGTATTGCAATCACAAAGGATAAGAGTCATTACCCAATGCTTAACCACAAAGCTGGTAAAAAGGTATTATTGAACTTATATAGTCCTTATACAAAAGAGCGCTGGGAAGAAGTTGTAAAACCTATTTCAAGTGTTAGGACTTTGCTTTACGAACGTTGGGTAAAAAGCCGTCAAGAAGAGGTTAAACGCTTATCTGATGGTAAAATTGGATATGTTCATGTTCAAGGTATGAACTCTCCAAGCTATCGCAAAATCTACTCTGAAATGTTGGGCAAATATGGTACTTGCGATGCAATTATCGTTGACACTAGATTTAACGGTGGAGGATGGTTGCACGATGACCTTGTTACCTTATTGAGTGGTCAAATCTATTCAACTTTATCACCTCGAGGACAAGACTTTGGTACAGAGCCAATGTTCAAATGGAAGAAACCATCAGCTGTTTTAACCGGTGAAGGCAATTACTCTGATGCATGTGCATTCCCATATGCCTATCAAACTTTAAAAATTGGTAAGTTAATTGGTATGCCTGTACCAGGTACAATGACTGCTGTTTGGTGGGAAACTTTACAAGACAGAAGCTTGTATTTTGGAATGCCTATGGTTGGTGTAAAAGACATGAAAGGAAAATATATTGAGAACCAACAAATTGAACCTGACATTAAAGTTCGTAACGATTACGAAATGGTAATTCAAGGACGTGATCAGCAACTTGAAAAAGCTGTGGAACATTTACTTGGAGAAATTAACAAAAATTAGTCTGTGTAGTCAAGATCCCCGTAAAGCACAGCTCACAATGAGTTTGTGCTTTCGGGAAATCTTAATTACCTGCAAAAAATAAGAGGCAAAGCTCAATACTTCTCATTTCACCTCAAATGATTTGAGCTTTGTCCTCGCTTTAAATGAACAATAACAAACATACCCCCTTCCAAAGATAACTCACTTTGGAAGAGTCTGTTCCTCCCTCCTCTTCTATACATTGAACGGACAAAATAAAACCGAAAATTGCACAGCATAGGGGCACCGCAATTTTCGGTTTTTTATCTATACAACATCAGTATTAAAAACAGCTCTCTATTAGCATCGTCACATCTGGATTTCTCTTTGAGCTTTGCGGATTTCTGTGATATTTACTAACTTAACTAATAAGATGACCACTAACGTATTATTAATAGATGATTATGGAGGCCCAAATTTATTGGACACCATTCGCTGCCTGAGTTATGAACAGGCTGTTAATATCTTTGTGGTTTCTCCCGAAAGGAAAACTTATTTTAATACCATTCCCTATTCGAAATATGTATCAAAATATCAATATCTAAAGTCTTCAGATCCCAAAAAGATCATTCAAGAAATAAGTGCATTGGAAAGAGAATGGGATATCAATCTTATTTTACCCGTAAAGTACTCCAACTATCAATTCATAACGAAATATAGAGCACTATTCAATGGTTCGGTTTTTCCACCAATGCCTACCCAAAGTACATTTGCTACCGTTACCAATAAGCTTTTTCTTGCAGAGTTTTTAGTAAACAATTCTTTTCCAAGTCCTAAAACTAAAGAAATATCAGCCGACAATATTCAGCAGTTTAATTTTCCATTACTTCTTAAACCCAGAACTGATTACGAGGAAAACAGAATTATGGAATGTAAGTCGAGAGAAGAATACGAAGAAAAAATCAGCAATCTTGATTTTAAAGCAGATCAATATGTGATTCAGGAAAAGTTGAACGGAGAAGATATCGATATCAGTTTCATTGCTGAAAATGGCGAAATTCTAGCCTATACCATCCAAAAAGGTTTGGTACGCGAAGCCTTTTCTTTTGCTACTGGGATAGAGTTCCTGGAAAACCAAAAACTATTGGATGAGACAAAGGCCATAGTCAAAAAACTTAAATGGAGTGGTATTGCGCACCTCGATTTTATTTACCGAAAGGAAACAGATTCCTATTTGCTTATTGACTTCAATCCAAGAGTGTGGAGTACAATGATTGGTTCATTGTATGCCGGAGTTAATTTTCCCGGCTTAATGATTTCCCGGGCAAATCATAAAGAAATTAATTTTGAAGGATACCAAAAGACCAAATTTTACCTGGCCAAAGCAGCTCTACAAAGCAAAAGTTTCTCTGCTCTTAAAACTTCATCCTGGCCATACATTCTAAAAGATCCATTGCCAGAAATTGCAAAGATCATTGGTAAATTCAAATCAAGGTGAAAACTTCTTAATCTCTTCTTCTATTTAAAATTATCACAAAATAATAAAACACTCTAAATTACTAATAATCAAAACTTATTTCATTACCTTTATGATAGACTAAACCTTTTAAAATAATTTAGAAAAAGTTTCTTACTTACAATTACTACTCATAAAGCTATGCGCAAAGATCTCCTAAGCCTATTGGATGGTAAATCGAATCTCTGGAAGAGGTTAATGTTAGATTACCCAGCTAAACTTGAAAAGGAATTAACAGAGGAAGATGAAGAATTACAAGTATTTCTTTACTATAGCGTAATGGCTTTGGATACTTGCTTTGAGCCATCGGGAGAAGAAAAACTTTTCGATCTGAATGTCTATCAAATTGATCCTGTATACTTAATTTTTTCATTTAGAGATATTGTTGAATCCTTAATGTGTTTTTATTTTTTCGAACACGGTTATCATCCCTATTTGGTTAAAAGATATGTAGAAATCAGAAGTAAAATACACCAGGGAAGTGGAGGTGAAGACTACATTAAAGGTATGTTTGAAAATGCTTCAACTATTGGTAGCATTACCAAAGATTGCTTTTTGAATCTTTCTGAATATTTTGATATTCCCCAAACAGATGAAAAAGTTATGCAATTGTATTGCATTCTACAAACCTATTACGAGCAAATAAAAAAGGGGCTTAAAAAAAGTGATAAAAGTTCAACTAAAGGTCTTTATCTGATAAAGTATGCATATGATATGGACAACAATTCATCCTGTTAAATGATTTTATTAGTAATTTGACTTTACTAAGCAAAAAAAGACCTGCCAGAATCATTCTAAGCAGGTCTTTCAAATTTAGTTAGTGGTTACCCCAAAATTACTTTTCCAATCGCTCGGTAAGCTTTTTAATGATTTGTTTAGCATCCCCCACGATACCCAAATCTGCTACCTGGAAAATTGGAGCATCCTTATCTTTGTTTACTGCGATAATCAAATCTGATTCTTCCATACCAGCAACGTGCTGAATGGCTCCGGAAATACCAAAAGCGAAATACAAGTCAGGACGTACAGTTTTACCTGTTTGACCTACCTGGCGCTCGTGACCGATATAACCAGCATCAACCATTGCACGAGAAGCAGAAACTTCTGCATCCAAAGTTTGAGCCAATCCGTCCATTGCTTTGAAACCTTCTTCGTTTCCGATACCACGGCCACCTGAAACCAAAATTCTCGCTTCAGTAATATCGATTAGGTCAGTATCTTCTTTTACAGTTTCAATCAACTTCACTTTGAACTTTGCAGTGTTGAATTTCACTTCGTAGTTCACAACTTCACCTGTACGATTTTCGTCTGCATCCATTGCGAACAATACACCCGGACGAACAGTACCCATTTGTGGACGGTGGTTCTTACAAACGATAGTCGCCATTAGGTTACCACCGAAAGCAGGACGAGTCATTAACAACTCCTTGTTTGCACCTACCTCAATTTTAGTACAGTCAGCAGTCAAACCAGTTTCAACACGAGCTGAAACACGAGGACCTAAGTCACGACCCAAAGTAGTCGCTCCGATCAACATCGATTCTGGTTTTCTGTCTTCAATAATCTGGCAAATTGCCTGTGTATATGGTTCTGTAGTGTATTCAGCCAATTCAGGAGCATCCACAACAATTACCTCATCGGCACCACGAGCAATTAAGCTCTGAGCCTGATCAGCAATATTGTGTCCCAATAACATTGCATACACTTTGTCGTTCAACTCATCAGCTAATTTTCTAGCCTGTCCTAACAACTCTAAAGCTACGTTTTGAATTACGCCTTCGCGCTGCTCAATAAATACGTATATACCTTTATATTCCTCTAAGTTCATTTCAATTACGAATTTGTAATTACGAATGAATAATTACGAATTACGAACATTTACAATTCGTAATTCCTAATTGGTAATTCGTAATTGTTTCTAGTTTAGAATGAATTTCTCTTTTAATTTCTTGATGATGATTCCTACTGCCTCATCAGTCTCTACCTCGTACAATTCACCTGCTGGTTTCAAACCACGTGCAAATGCTTTGTGTACACTTGTTGGAGAACCTTTCAAACCAAGGTTTTTCTCATCAACTTCAATTTCGTTGAATCCCCAAACCTCAACTTCTTTCTGGTAAGCATCAACAATACCACCAACGTTCATGTAACGTGGGTTATTAGCCGATGAAAGAACAGTTACCACACAAGGTGCTTCCACCTCTAGCATTTGGTATCCTTCTTCGATATGACGCTTCATGGTGAAAGTCTTGTCACCGTCGAATTTCAAATCTTCCAAATATGATACCTGAGGTAAATCAAGGTGTTCAGCAATCTGAGGACCTACCTGTGCAGTATCACCATCAATAGCCTGACGACCAGTGATCAATAGATCAAAATCGATCTTTCTTAATGCACCAGCCAATGCGTGCGAAGTAGCCAAAGTATCTGCTCCGGCAAATTTTCTATCTGTTAAATGGATCGCACGATCAACCCCCATAGCAAATGCCTCACGAAGAATCAAATCAGCCTGAGGAGGTCCCATGGTAATTACTGTTACGTGAGCTCCTTTTTCATCTTTCAATTGAAGTGCCATTTCCAAACCACTCTTATCATCCGGGTTCATGATACTTGGCACACCATCACGGATCAAAGTACCCGTTTTTGGATCTATTTTAATTTCGGTAGTATCCGGTACCTGCTTAATACAGACAACTATTTTCATTTCTTTTATTATTTACGTAATAATAGCCTTAATTACTTCAGCATATTCGCTGAAATTACCATTCTCTGAACTTCTGAAGTTCCTTCGTAGATTTCAGTGATTTTCGCATCACGCATCATACGTTCAACAGGATATTCTCTTGTATATCCGTATCCACCGTGAAGCTGAACTGCTTTGTTGGTAACTTCCATTGCTGTTTCAGCAGCATAAAGTTTACACATTGCAGCATCAACTGAATACGGAACTTTCTTATCCTTCTTGTTGGCAGCTTTGCGAACCAACATACGAGAAGCTTCAGTTTTGGTATTCATGTCTGCCAACTGGAACTGAGTGTTCTGGAAACCAGAAATTGGACGACCGAACTGCTTTCTTTCCTTTACGTAACGAACAGTTTCGTTGATCGCTCCTTGTGCAATACCTAATGCCTGCGCAGCGATACCAATACGACCACCATCCAAAGTTTTCATTGCAATACCGAACCCTTTGTTCAATTTTCCTAACATGTTCTCTTTTGGAAGAACTACATTTTCAAAAATCAACTCACAAGTTGCCGATCCACGGATACCCATTTTCTTCTCTTTCTTACCAATTGAGAAACCTGGAGTTCCTTTTTCAATGATGAATGCAGTAATACCACGAGTACCTTTCGACTTGTCAGTCATTGCAAAAATCACATAAACATGAGCGTACTCAGCATTGGTAATAAAAATTTTACTACCATTAATGATATAGTTGTCTCCCTCTTCAACTGCAGTAGTTTGCTGACCTGCAGCATCGGTACCAGCGTTAGGCTCTGTTAAACCGAAAGCACCAATCCACTCACCTGAAGCCAATTTTGGAAGGTATTTTTGTTTTTGTGCTTCTGTACCATTCTCCATAATTGGAGCAGCACACAATGAAGTATGAGCTGATACAATTACACCAGTGGTAGCACAAACAGCTGATAATTCTTCAACAGCCATAGAGTACATTACATTGTTACCACCAGCTCCACCATATTGCTTAGGAATTGGAATCCCCATAATTCCAATTTTTGCCATTTTCTCTACAGTTTCGATAGGAAAACGTTCCTGCTCATCAACCTCAGCAGCTAAAGGCTTTACCTCTCTCTCAGCAAAATCTTTAATCATTTGCTGAAACAACACTTGTTCTTTTGTTAAGCTAAAATCCATATTTTTTATTAGATGTTAGTAGGTTTTATGCAATTCTCCCCTATTCTCACCTCAAAAATGCCCTTAAACAGGGCATTTGAGATAAGATATTTTTTTTACTGCGCTTTACCTACTCAGTACTAATTACACGTTTTTCAAAATTAATGCGGTACCCATACCACCACCGATACAAAGTGAAGCCAAACCGTACTCTTTACCAGTACGCTTCATTTCGTGAATCAAACTTACAGTGATACGTGTTCCTGAAGCACCAATTGGGTGACCCAAAGCGATAGCACCACCGTTCACATTACATCTTTCTTTGAAGAAATCCATGTCAACTTTGTGATCTTCGCACAATTGTCTAACAACTCCTAATGACTGAGCAGCAAAAGCTTCGTTTAATTCAAGAACTTCCATTTGTTCAAGAGTCATATCAGCTTTCTTCAATACATTAGCAACGGCAGGAACTGGTCCCATACCCATAATTGCAGGATCTACACCACCTTGACCAGTAGCTACGATTTCTGCCAATGGAGTTAAACCATGCTCTTTTACTGCCTCTTCCGATGCAACCAATACAAAAGCAGCACCATCGTTAATTCCCGATGCATTACCAGCAGTTACAGTTCCATCTTTTTTAAATGCAGGACGTAAGCCAGCTAATTTTTCTTCGGATGTTCTTCTGTTAATGAATTCATCAGCGTCAAAAACAATTGTTTCTCTGCGAGATTTGATCTCTACAGGAACAATTTCATTTTTGAAGTTTCCTGCATCCTGTGCAGCAGCTGCTTTTTGCTGAGAAGCAAAAGCAAAAGCATCTTGCTCTTCGCGAGTCAAGTTATATTTATCAGCAATATTTTCTGCTGTAATACCCATGTGATATCCTTCGAAAGCATCAGTTAAACCATCGAAAACCATGTGATCAACCGCTTTCAAATCCATCATTTTATGTCCGCCACGAACTTGTCCAGGCATCACAAAACCAGAACCAGACATAGATTCTGTACCACCTGCAAGAATCATGTTTGCTTCACCTGCTTTGATATTTGCATAAGCCAAATTGATGGTTTTCATACCAGAACCACAAATCATATTGATTCCGTATGCAGGAACTTCTTGAGGAATACCCGCTTTGATAGAAGCCTGACGAGCAATTCCCTGGCCTTGACCAGCCATAAGGATATTACCTACAACAACTTCATCTAAGTTTGCTGGGTCAATTTTAGTTTCCTCAACAATATTTTTAATTACTGTAGCAGCTAAATCAGCAGCTTTTACAGGAGTTAATGTTCCTAAAAATTTTCCAACTGCAGTACGTTTTGCTGCAACAATATATACTTTGCTCATATCTTTAGTTTTTACGCATTTCAATTAAATCTTCAGCAATAATCAATTTTGCATCAGTAGCTTCCTGAATTTGCTCCAATGTAAATAAAGGGTTGTACTCCTTAAGTACGATACCTTCAGGTACAACTTCCATTACTCCCATTTCAGTAATAATCATATTAACCTGACCGGCAGCTGTTAATGGAAGATTACACTCTTTCAAGATTTTGTGTCTTCCCTTAGCCGTGTGTTCCATTGCAAGAATTACACGCTTAGCACCCACAATTAGGTCCATAGCACCACCCATTCCAGGGGTTAATCTTCCAGGAATGATCCAGTTTGCAAGATTACCTTGCTCGTCAACCTGAAGAGCTCCCAAAATTGTTACATCAACATGACCTCCTCTAATGATTCCAAAAGAAACAGAGCTATCGAAGCTACTAGCTCCTTCTTTGCAAGTAATGTATCCACCACCAGCATTTACAAAATCAGGATCTTCTTCTCCCTCAGCAGGAGCAGCACCCATACCAAGCATTCCGTTTTCCGATTGTAAAGTCACGTTAACATCTGCCGAAACATAGTTAGGGATTATTGTAGGCAAACCAATTCCCAGATTTACCACATCACCGTCGTTTAATTCGAGAGCAGCTCTTTTAGCAATTACCTCTCTGATTTCTTTTTTATCCATGTTTTATTAGTTATTGGTCAGTTTGACGATATACTATCCATTCAATCTTCTGCTTAATTCCTGAGCAGCATAAGATGCCACATCATCAGCATACTTGTTCATTCCGAAACCTGCATCGTAACCAAGTTCTTTTGCAAGTTCGTGTGAGATACGTGGACCTCCGCAAATCAAGATTACTTTTTCACGCAATCCTTCTGCTTCTAAAAGCTCCACAAGTTCAGTTAGGTTTTTGATATGAACATCCTTTTGAGTAACTGTTTGCGATACCAAAAGAACATCAGCTTCCATCTCGATTGCTTTTGCGATGAACTCTTCGTTTGGCACCTGGCTACCCATATTTAAGGCTTCCATCATTTCATATCTTTCCAAGCCATAGTGGCCTGCAAAACCTTTCATATTCATGATTGCGTCGATTCCTACTGTGTGTGCATCAGTACCAGTACTTGCACCAACCACTCGAATCGAGCGTCCAATATTTTCTTTTACAAACTCATCAGTTTCATGCATATCCATAGTAGTCGATTCTACTTTTGGAACATGAATCCCTGTGAAATCTACTGTATGTGTACAGTTTCCGTAACAGTTAAAGAAAGTAAAACCTTCCATTAACTCTTGAACCATTACCACCTGAGGATTCTCGAAACCCATTTTTTTCATCATCTGCTTTGCAGCTTCAATGGCTTCTTCACCTTTTTTTACAGGAAGCGTAAAACTTACCTGAGTCTTACCATCGTTCATGGTATCGCCGTAAGGCTTAATTTTGGTAAGATCTAAGGTTTTATCAAAATCGTTGGAATCAGTTGAATAAAGACCTCCACTCATTTCTTTGTCTCCTATATTTAAGTAGTATCAAATTTGACATTTGACACTTTGTACTTACTAATTAATTTATTTCTTATGCAATATTTCAATAAATGGATTGAAGTAGTTGCTTCCTTTTTCAACAACTCCATCTAAACCTTTACCACCATCTTTCGGACGTTTGATTTCAGCAAAAATTCCTTTTTCCAATGCGGTAAATAATCCTTCTTTCTCGATCTTTTCAACCAATTCAGTTGCATCATCAAGAACTTTAGCAGCTCTCTGACGGATGATACCACCTTCTTTAAATTCCATTTCGTCACCAATACTCTTCATGTTACTAAAGATGTACTTGGCATTTTCGATTGAAAGATATCTGTCAGACATGAAAGGAGTGTGAATTGCTTCGGTTAACATACCAAGCAACTGAATTCCTTGTCCTGTCCAAATTGAAATCTGATTGAATAATGCATCCTGAACATTTCCTTTGAAAATGTTACCAGTCATAAATTTTGTAGGAGGCATGTATTTAAGAGGTGCTTTCGGGAAGATTTCTCTAATCATTTGTGCTTGAGCAAGCTCATATAGGAAACCATTTTCCAGGTCAGGAGTCATCTCGAATGCGTGACCTAGTCCCATTTGTTCTTCAGGTAAACCAGCTACCAATGCCAACTGTTCGTTGATAAAATCAGAAGCTAAAACTGTGTGAGCCTCATCGAAAGCATCAGCAGTTGTTAAATAGTTGTCCTCACCAGTATTGATGATTACACCTGCAAAACCGTTCAATAGTCTTGAGAAGTACTGGTCAACAATGGTACGTTGCATGTTAATATCACGGAAAAGAATTCCGTACAATGCATCGTTCAACATTACGTCCAAACCTTCCAATGCACCCATTGCTGCAATCTCAGGCATACACAAACCAGAGCAGTAGTTACACAAACGAATGTAACGACCTTCTTCCTCGCCAACTTTATCCAAAGCAGTACGCATGATACGGAAGTTCTCCTGTGTAGCAACAGTACCACCAAACCCTTCGGTAGTTGCACCATAAGGAACATAGTCAAGCAACGACTGACCTGTTGTACGAATTACTGCAATGATATCAGCACCCTGACGAGCAGCTGCCTCAGCCTGAACCACATCTTCGTAAATATTACCAGTTGCAACAATTACATATAGGTATGGTTTTGGACCTTCACCAATTGTATCAAGATAATTGTCTCTCTTCGCTTTACGCTCTCTAATTTTATTGATATTCTCATCAACAAATGGTTGAATTGCATTCTGAATTTCTTCAATTGAACGAATCGGAAGAGTTGTAATTTCCAATTCTCCTTCAGCAATTTTCTCAGCAATTTGCTGTGGGTTCATTCCGGTTTCAAGAATGGCATTACCAATGAAGAACATTACACCTTCACTCAATACACCCTTGTCTTTAATAGCATCAACTACCACATTTGGAAGTGGTACCTCGTTGCCATCAACTCCGTCGATTCCCAACAAGCGACACAAAGTACGCTCAACTGCAACAGTTGAGTAGTTGTCTACGAATTTCTGAACATCGTCTGCAATTCGCTTCGACACCTCTTTGGCGTGTCCAACTTTTTCAAAGTCAAGACCTAGTTTACTCCTTTGCATATTCAATTTATCCATTATAAAATTTCTTCCTTACTAGCATTCATATTCAATTGGTCTTGAGCTTTTTCAACGATCTCTTTATTGATTCCCAATAAAGAAGCAATTCTTAAAGCTTCATGAGGCACTTCCCCTGTATTGTCCTCTACCAAAGAATAATCCATATAACTGTTTATATTGTTTTTGGTGATTCTCTGATCCCCAAAATCCTTATCCAGACCTTTAACACGTAACTTTCTGAAATAAGTATTCAATCCACTATAGTGCGTTGTAATCACACTTCGTGTATTGTTCTGATAAAAAATATCTGCAACCGCATTTACAATTGCCAATCCTTCTACCGGGTTTGTTGTTCTTGCCAATTCATCAACCAACACCAATACATTTTCATGCGATTGAGAAACCTCAACCATTTGGTTTACATTCATCATTTCTGATGCAAAAGATGACAAACCATTTAATTCTGACTGATCATCTCCTACTGAAAGCATGATACGATTCACCAAACTAACTTTGGCTTGAGAGGCTGGCACATAAAAACCAAACTGACACAGGTACTGACAAAGAGCCAATGTTTTCAACACCACTGTTTTGCCTGCCATATTCGCACCTGTAATCAAACAAACCGATTTTTGAAGTTCAATATCAATTGCTTGATATTGTTTCTTTTGCTTTAGAAGTTCATCCTTAATCATAGGATGAAACATTCCATTGTATATTGTACTTTCTTTAAGCAATTCTGGTCGATTCAAACTCAGTTGAATGGCTTGTTTTGCTTTTGCGATTAACAAATCGAAATGTGCTAACTGATTCAAGGCAATTCTCAAATCACCAGCAAACACTCTTATTTTATCACAAAGTTCTTCTCTTACTTTTGATTCTATTTCCTGAGCCTTATCAAAAAGCTCCTCGAGCTTTGCTTCCGAATCACCATTTTCCGATTTGGCAATTCTTAAGTTCTTTCTAGCCTCGGCAAGCTCTTCCGAATAATCATCGTAGATATAAAAAGATGGAATCCCAGATTTTTGAGGATCAAGAATATCAACCAAACAAAACAAATTTGGCAGACTGATCACCTCTTGCTTTAAATCTTTTTGCAGATTGAGTATAGCATGACAATGAAATGCAAAAGATTTGATTTCGAACAATTCAATATCATCCAGAATCAAGTTTGCATCAAGGTTTCCAACAGTTCCTTTAATATCTCTTAAGTGAGAAAGTTTGCTTTGAATATCAGCAATTAGCTTTGGATCAGATTCGATTGATTGAATTACTTTATCAGTCAAATCATACTCGATGTTCAATTCAGTTTCATTGTACAGCATTTCAGAATCCAACAAGAATCTCTTTCCCATTGGCGATTGCAAATCCAACTCTTCAGCCAGATATTGTAATCCTTTTATCTCTGATATTGCTTTACGAAACTGCATTTTCAATTCTTTTTACATCGAAAACCGGCACTTGCAATTTTGTTTCCAAAGCAAGTTTAAGTTCATCTGAATTTAATCTGTAACCATCTGGCGATACCGGATTAATGGTAATGGCCACAAGGTTAGTTTTATCAAGTACCTGAACTCTACCTCCTTTTTTCACAAAGGCATAGTAGGTTTCAGGCTTTGCAAAGACTCTTGTAAAGTCTCTGATAATTAATCTAATTTGATTTACTTGCTTTTGATTCTTCAGAAAATCAAGAAACTGATCGGTTACTGCTCCACTCACAAAAAAGTCGGTTCCAAACTGAAACAGTTTGTCCTTTTCTTTTTTAATCATTAAAACAGATGAAATGCCAGTATCCTTAACTTCTCCTGATTCATCCAATGCCCAAATTCCATTTTCAATTCCTCTAAATTTTGGTTTCAATTCAGGATTGATCTCAGCCATCTGAATTAAATCATACACATATTGTGTTTTGAAAACCAATTGAGGAATATTTGCCGACAAAGCTGCTCCTGTAGCCAAAATCATGGCTTCGGTAACCGCAGGGGAACCTAGACTTTTGCGAGACAGCGCACCATCTACAATGGTAAGGTCAACACCCTTTTCTTTTAAATCAGCAATCAACCTGATAATTTCTGCATTGTTAGCAGGTCCTGATAACATCACTTTTCCTGAATGAATTGTTTTAGCAGTTACCAACCTTCCCAAACTAGTGGTCTGATTCGAAACATCAATTACTTCAGAAAACAACCTGCGCTTTGCATAGTGTGTTTCCGAAGTAACGAACATCATTCCTTCGTTAAGCTCAATTTCAGGTTTATGTGTTTGTGTGACTTGATCACGATTTTCACCGTCAATACCAATGGAAGTAAGTGCAATTTGTTTACGGCTGCCTCTTAATCGAGACAGCACGTAATTTAAACACTCGGTTTTCCCGGTATTCTTTTCAAGTCCAACAATCGAAAGACTTTTATATTTTTCTATGTCCTTAAGAAAGGGCATCTTCTTTTTTATTTCTTTCTTTTCTTGCCAAATGATCTGGTTCGATAGACAGCTTCTCGCCATGCAACAATGAAGCAACACCTTCGCGGTGATCATCCATTGCACACTCAGGACAAGTACACTTGTCTTCGTAATGAGTAGGCTCAGTATAAGTTGTGATTACCCCTTCGAAGTTTCTCAACACCACTTTACCTGGGCTTTGTGAAACTACATACTGAGGCATTACCGGAGTTTTACCTCCTCCACCTGGAGCATCAACAACGAAAGTTGGCACAGCAAAACCAGAAGTATGACCACGAAGGTTCTCGATAATCTCAATACCTTTTGATACCGGAGTTCTAAAGTGCTCTAATCCCATAGAAAGGTCACACTGATAGATGTAGTATGGACGAATTCTGTTCTTTACCAGGTTATGCATTAACTTCTTCATAACGTGAACACAATCGTTAATCCCTTTCAACAATACTGATTGGTTACCCAATGGTACACCAGCATTAGCCAAACGTGCAACTGCTTCTTCCGCTTCAGGAGTAATTTCGTCTGAGTGATTAAAGTGAGTATTCAACCAAACTGGATGATACTTCTTCAACATATTCACAAGATTTTCAGTAATACGCTGTGGCAATACAACAGGAGTACGGCTACCAATACGAATAATCTCAACATGAGGAATATCTCTCAAACGGCTAATGATATACTCTAATTTATCATCGCTGATCAATAAAGCATCACCACCAGAAAGGACAACATCACGAACTTGTGGAGTATTTGCAATGTATTCAATTGCTTTCTCGATATTATCTTGTGGAGTTGAAGCATCTGACTGACCTGCAAAACGACGACGAGTACAGTGACGACAATACATCGAACACATATCCGTAATCAAGAACAACACACGATCCGGATAACGGTGAGTCAATCCTGGAACTGGTGAGTCCTCATCCTCATGCAATGGATCCAATAGATCAGCATCTGCCTTATGAACCTCTGCTGCAGTAGGAATCGCTTGCTTACGAACAGGACAATTTGGATTTTCAGGATCAATCAAAGTCAAATAGTATGGTGTAATTGCCATACGCAAAGTTGCCAATGATTTCTTAACTCCTTCTTCTTCTTCCTCTGTAAGGTGAACATATTTCTTTAGTTGCTCTAAAGTTTCAATACGGTTTCTCACCTGCCATTTCCAATCGTTCCACTGAATGTCAGTTACCTCTGGAAATAATTCTTTTCTTCTACTGTTGTTAGCCATTACACGTATAATTTTTCGAACAACTCTCTAATTCCTTCTGATTTTCTAATAATATCTAAAGTTAGGTCGGCATGCCCAATTGCATATCCATTACCTACAATCATGTCAACATCTTTACCAACACCTTCAGCTCCCAGAGCAGCCTTAGTAAATGATGTAGCCATTGAGAAGAAGTAAACGCACCCTCTGTCTTTAGTGATCAAGATTGATGACATCTCGGTTGAAGCAACATTCACGTTGTTAATTACAACATCACATCCTTCTTCACCAGCAATTTCAGTAACTCTTGTGTAAACATCCATTACATCCGTTGCATCACCAACAAGTACTTCGTGAGCCAATCCAAGATCCTTAATACGCTGTGCATTCTCTTCAGAATACTCTACAACGATAACTTTTCCTTTAGGACCAACTTTTTCCATAGCCTGGTAGCAGCAAAGCACACCCGATTTACCACCACCACCGATGATACAAACCGTGTCGCCTTCCTTAACCAAACGATCAACCTGAGCAGGAGCACCAGCAACATCTAAAGCTGCCAAAGCTAATTTTTCAGGAATATCAGTTGGAAGAACTGCATACAAACCACTCTCGAATAAAATTGCTTCTGCATCAACATCAACCTGATCATTAGAAACATTAATATTCTTGATTTTATTAATTTTTAAAGGAGTTAATGAAAGAGATACCAAAGTTGCAATCTTATCACCAACCTTTAAATTCTGATTTGGGAAATTAGGGCCAACCTCTTTGATGGTACCAATCAACATTCCACCAGAACCTGTAACAGGGTTTTGCATTTTACCTCTCTCGCCAACAATAGAAAGAATCATTTCTTCCATTTTAGCGGTATCAGCATCGCAAGCACCTTTGATCTGAGTAAAACTTGCAGAATCAATATTCAAAGTCTGAACATCAATCAACAATTCATTGTCGTAAATCGACATTGTGTTATCCAACTTTTGAGCTGGCTGTGGAAGAGTACCTTTTGGTTCAAGTACCCTGTGAGTTCCGTATTTATTTCCTTTGTTCATTTTTATATTATAAAAGCTCTTGGCAGTTAGCCATTAATTATTTACATCATATAAATCGCTAAAAGCCATGGGCATTTTTATCTTTGTTTCAATCCTAAAATTTCTCTTGCCTCAGTTGGATTAGCAATTTCGCGACCTAATTCTTTAGCCAAACGAACCACTTTCTCAACCAATTGACCATTCGATTCTGCAACTTGACCTTTAGCAATCATTGTATTGTCTTCGAATCCTACACGAACGTGACCTCCATCGATGATAGCAGCAACAGCCAATGGGAATTCAAAACGTCCAATTCCTGCAACAGTATATGTAGCATCCGCAGGGATACTTTCACGCAAGAAAACAAAATCACGAAGTGTACCGGAAATACCTCCATTTACACCCATTACAAAATCAAAATGCATTGGCGACTGAATGAATCCCTTCTTGTGTAAACGAAGTGCCATATCAATCATTGATTTATCGAACACTTCCAACTCAGGCTTAATGCCTCTTTCGATCATCTTTTCACCGAAGTATTTGATTGTATTTTCGGTATTTTCGAAAATTTCATCTCCACCAAAATTCAATGTACCGCAATCCAAAGTTGCCATTTCCGGATTTAACTCTGTTGGCTGCAATCTTTCATCATTGCTCATCCCAACAGCTCCACCAGTTGATGGCTGAATGATTACATCTGGATATTTAGCATGAATTGCATCCATAACCGCTTTAAAGCGATCTTTACTTTGAGTAGGCGTACCATCATCTTCACGAACATGAAGGTGAATAATACTTGCACCAGCTTCGTAAGCTAAACCTGCTTCACGAACACATTCTTCAATAGTATAAGGCACATTAGGATTGTGCTCTTTGGTAACTTCAGCGCCGCAAATAGCAGCCGTGATGATCAATTTTTCCATGGCAATATATTATTTACGTTGACAATTTTTAGGAGTAACACATGTTCCTGTAGCACGACATACTACTACTGGTTCTTCAAGAAAATCTGCTGCCGATTCAGAGATATCAGTTCTAGGAACGATCACCTTGCGAGCTTCGAAAGTCATTTTACGACTTGAATTTCCTTCTTTAATGATTTCACCAACTGCTTCGATGTAATCACCAGCATATACAGGAGCTAAAAACTCTACATTTTCGTAACCTGCGAATAATCCTTCGTCACCATCACGACGGATTAATAATTCTGTTGCTACATCACCAAATAACTGAAGCATTTTTGCTCCATCAACAAGATTTCCACCATAATGTGCGTCATGAGAACTCATACGCATTCTAATCATTGCCTTTTCCATTTGTCTATATTAGTTTAGTTGTTGTTAACGATATAATCCACAAAAATTGAAGGAGTTCTCACCTGCTCAGGGCTAATCTCTCCAACTTCAACCATTTTTTCTGCCTCTGCAATTACCAGGTCAGCTGCCGTAGCCATCAACGGATTAAAGTTTTGAGTTGTTCCTTTGTAAATCAAGTTTCCTTGCTTATCACTAATGCTTGCACCAATCAATGCGATATCAGCACGTAAAGGTTTCTCAAGCAAATACTCCTTGCCATCTACGATTACAACTTCTTTTCCTTCAGCTATAATGGTACCTAAACCAGTAGGCGTAAGCACACCTCCCAGGCCAGATCCACCTGAACGAACACGTTCTGCAAGCGTTCCTTGAGGGCTAAACTCAACCTCAATATCACCATTATTCATCTGCTCGATAGTTGCAGGATTGGTACCAATATGAGAAGTGATTACCTTCTTCACTTGCTTATTAGCAATCAATTTACCAAGACCTTTATCTGCAAAAGCAGTATCATTACATATGATAGTTAAATTTTTAACACCAGCTTTTACCAGCTGATCAACCATATTATTTGCAGTTCCTACCGACATAAAGCCTCCAATCATAAGAGTCATTTCGTCTTTTACTTTCGATACTGCTTCGTTAATTGAGATTATCTTGTTCATCGAAATAATTTTTTGGAAGACCTCCTCAATTCCCTAATATTTTAAGGAAAATCAGAAATCACATTGATTAATTCAATGACAAAGATAACGGAATATTCATTTCCTGAAAACGATTGCAAATCTTCATATTAAGACTGATTCTAAACGGAAAAATCAAGAAACACCCCTTGCGTAAAACCATTCTAAACAAGATCAAAAACGAACGATTTTTCGTTAAAAAACTCAATTGGCTTGTTATATTTTTAACTATTAATCTATAATTATAACAACTAATCATAGGTATTCGGAAAAATTAACTGCTGTAAAACATGCAATACAAAATCGTTCTAAGCCTATGTTATAGAGCAGGAAGCATCAAAACAGGAAAATCAGACTCATTTTTCAAAATCTGATCGAACACTCCACTGTTGCTCTCAGTGTTCCTCCATACTTCTTTTTTTTAACCACAGAGGAACACAGAGATAATTTTATTTTCAAATGGTAAGCTATTCAAGTACAGAACAACTAAAAAAGTACAAATCTCAAAATCAAATACTCCACTGTGTTACTCTGTGGTTATATTTTTAAGCACGCAGAACACAGAGTTAAAAACAATCACATCAAGTTGCCATTCAACATATTTGAAAATCACATCAACTCGGTTGTTTTAACTACTTTTAATGCTCACAATTCAACCTTAAATTAAACAAGCAAAACACACTTTTATGAAACGTAAGCTAAAACTCATCCTCATTGCCATTTTCATCCTGGCAATTCACAATTCCTATGCGCAAAAAGATCCTGTGGTAAAAAAAATTATCGAGATTGGAAAAACCGACAACCAGTGCATGGATCACCTGGATATCCTGAGCAACCGCTTTGGAGGCAGACTAATTGGTTCGAATGCCTATGACAATTCTGCTGCATGGGCAGCAAGCAAATTCAAAGAATGGGGCATGGAAGTGATCATGGATGAAGTTGGCAGTCTACCCGTAGGCTTTAATCGTGGTCCATGGTTCGGAAGAATGCTTGGCGGAGACAACATGCACCTGCACTTTGCAACTCCTTCCTACACAGTGGGAACAAAGGGTGTACAAAAAGGGCATGTGCTGTTAGAACCCAAAACTCAACGTCAATTCGATCGCATGAAGGGCAAACTAAAAGGTGCCTGGGTGCTTATTGGTGAAAAAAACAAAGGGTGGCCAATCGATTATTCGGAAAAAGCAGAAGAACGCAGAGCAGAAATTCGTGCAGAAAATGCAAAGATTGAGAAGAAAAACGACAGCATCAGAAGAATTAACTGGAGAAACAGACATGGAGAACAAGTTGAATTGATTCCCCTAAAAGAAGAGCCAGCTTTATTCTACAAACAAATGGTAGATGCTGGTATTCTAGGAATTATTCAGTCGGCTAAACTTCCAATTGCTGCCATGTACGACAGAAAGAACCTGATGGATATGACTTTTGAGACACTTCCAGAAATACCGGACATCAAACTAAATGAACATCAATACAAAACCATTGCCCAAATGGCAAAAGAACGCCAGCGATTTGAACTGGAGTTCGACATTCGAAATCATTTTAGAATGGGACCTGTGAAATACCATAGTGTAATTGGTGTCATCAAGGGAAGTAAATACCCGAATGAGTATGTAATTATGGGTGGACACCTTGATGCTTTCGACATTGCTACAGGAGGTGTTGATAATGGATCTGGTGTTTCGCCAGCTATGGAAGCTGCCCGCCTGATCATGAAAGCAGGTGGAAAACCAAAGAGAACGATTTTGGTTTGCCTTTGGGCCGGTGAAGAATTTGGCTTATTAGGTTCAAAACATTGGATCAAAACTAACCCGGAAAAGCTGGATAAAATTGCCAACATGTTCAATCGTGACAGCGGTCCAACAGCTACCACCAGCCTGAGCGTTACGGAGGCCATGTGGGACGATATGGAGAAGATCTGTAAACCACTCTCAACCATCAACCCTGACATTCCTTTTACACTGAAAAAGCGCCAGGCAACAAAACGTCCAAAAACACCATGGGGAACTGATAGTGGTCCGTTTGCAGTAGCAGGCATTCCTACAATGGAATTTGGAAAAACCGATCATTTTGGATATGATTTCAGCTACAGGGAAATCTGGCATACCGAGAGAGATTTGTACAACATGAGTATTGCAGAATACCAGGAACATTCTTCTATTGTAACAGCCGTTGTGGTATATGGAATTGCGAACCTGAATCATCTCCTCTCCTGTGAAGGATATTATATAGAGGAAGGGGATAAGAAGGAGATGACGGAGAAGTAAATGAGTGAATGTAGATAGAACTCATGTCATTTCACCCTTTTACCAAAAGAGAGAAAAAACAAAACAAGCCAGGGTAAGAAAGCCGATAAACTTCAACCCTGGCTTTGTATTTTCAAATCAATATCGCTGCCACTTGTAAGGAGATCATCCTCAATTTCATGACTTTTCCTTACAGATCCTTATAAATTCTCACCTGCCTGAAGCCAAGAACAAAAAGAGCAAGTAACTTGATTACTTCCATTGCTATATACATTAAATGAACCGAGCTTTTTTCGGGTTGCATTCCTTGCATAATTAGTTGTGTGTGTTCATTAAGTTCCGGCAGAAGATAACCCGATTGTGCCACAATAAATGTAAAAATTGTGATCCCGGTTACCACTACCACCTTATCGGTATAATATACAAACAGGTACACCAGCATAATGGCGGTAAAAATCCGCTCAACAAAATTCAATGCCCCAAACACATGCATTCCTACCTCTAAAGCCGTTGGAGTATCTAGTGATTCTGCACGAAATTTAACCCAGGCCTCCATAAAACTAATGGCAAGAACAAAACCTGCCCAAATGAAAGTGACTACAAAACCGTATTTTATAAATTTACTCATATCTTATTTTATTATTTTGAATGAATAAAAATAAGAAAAGAATCATTAGCTCAAACAAAAAAAGAAGTACCGATTCAAAAAAGTCATTGAGAATCCGAACTCCAGTCAAAGTCTCAAACTGCTAAAATTTAAATCCGTACAAATTCACAAAAAAGGCCTCATTAAAAATGAAGCCTCTCCTTTATCTTATAAAAATCATTAATCTCTTCTACCCATGTACATCATCACGTAATACATTAGCGTAGCCAAAGAAGATAATGCAGCAACAATGTATGTATATGCTGCCCATCGCAATGCATCATTTGCACTTTTTTGCGACTCATAAGTTGTAATGCCTGTTGTCTTCAACCATTTTAGCGCCCTGTTACTGGCATCAATCTCAACTGGCAAGGTAATGAAGCTAAACAATGTTGTTGCAGCAAACATTACAATACCCCCAAGTAGTAACTGTGGAAAGGAATTAATCATGATAATGCCAGCCAATAAAATCCACTGTACCCATTTCGAGCTAAAGCTTACCACCGGCACCAAAGCCGATCGCATTTGCAACCACGAATAAGCCTGTGCATGCTGAATTGCATGTCCCGTTTCATGAGCAGCAACTGCTGCAGCTGCAACATTTCGTCCATGATACACTTCCTGGCTCAAATTAATTGTTTTCTCAGCCGGATTGTAATGATCTGACAACTGCCCACTCACCGATCCGATCCTAACTCCTGTTACCCCATGATCTCTCAACATTTGCTCTACCACCTCTTTTCCACTCATTCCATTTGAGGTAGGAATTTGAGAGTATTTTTGAAATCGCGACTTCAACTGATGACTCACCAGCCAACTCAACAAAGTAAATCCTATAAAAACTATCCAAATACTCATATTCTCTCATTTTATTATTTCAATTCAAGGGGATCAAATTCTTTGCCAATATATAATCATTTCATATTAGTGCCGATTTGTCAGTCACAACTTTGAGCACATGCTGTTTGTATCACTATCAAAATCACACCCCTAAACCTGTTATCCTAAAATCCAAATCTTTGAATTTCAGACAGATTTAAGAGCTTGAAATCCAAAAAATCGCTACATTTTCTTAGATTTACACATATAATGCTTATTTTTGCCACTCCTTAAAAAACTAATTCAACCAAAGAATGATCACCGAATCAGATTTTGATGACATAAGACCATATAACGATTCAGAGGTAGTTGAAGTAATTAATCGCCTTCTTCAAGAAGAAGCGTTTATTAAGTTTGCGCAGCAACTTTTTCCTGGTTTCACAAAAGAAATGATCGAAAAAGCCTTGAGCGAAGTGAAAACCATCAAGGAATTTCAGGGTAATTTTATTATCCGATTGGCGCAACACATTATCGACAACACAACCAAAGGAATCACAATTGACGGATTGGAAAACTTAGACCCTAACGAAAGTTATCTATTCATTTCTGACCATCGTGATATTATCCTTGATTCAGCATTGCTTAATGTAATGATGCATCACCATGGTTTTGAAACTACTGAAATTGCAATTGGAAGTAACTTATTAATTCAGCCTTGGATTGCTGATTTAGTAAAGCTGAACAAAAGTTTTGTCGTAAACAGAAATGTAACTGTTCGCCAAATGTTGGAAAGTTCAAAACAACTTTCCAATTACATTAACTTTGCCTTAAACACCAAGAAATCCTCAATTTGGATTGCTCAACGTGAAGGTAGAACAAAAGACGGTGATGACAGAACCCAACAAAGTCTTTTAAAAATGCTACAAATGAGTGGCGGAAAAGAGTTTGGTTCTCACTTTAGAAATCTAAGAATTGTTCCTGTTGCCATATCTTATGAATACGAGCCTTGCGATGCAATGAAAACGCTTGAGGTTCATTTAAAAGAAACCGAATCTGGATATCAAAAAACTGCGAAAGATGACTTAAGAAGTATGATTCGCGGAATGATAAACGAGAAAGGTCGTGTTCACTTCCACATTGGTAAACCAATATCGCAAATGTTGGATACCATCGAAGATATGGATGAAAGCAAAGATAAATTCAAAGCACTGGCTGATTTAATTGATTACAGAATTCACAAAAATTACAAATTGTGGCCTGATAATTATATTGCTTACGACATTGTTAATAACAGCAAAGAGTTTCTTGACAAATATACCATTGAAGAAAAGGAATTGTTCCTTAAACACATGGAAAAGAAAATTGCTACAATCGAAGATCGTGCAGAAAACATGGAAAGATTACACCAGATCTTCTTTGAGATTTACGCAAACCCTGTGAAAAACAGGCTAGAATTAACAAAACCAGAATTTGTTGAAGATTAAATAACTCCAAAGGCTTTCATAACGAAAGCCTTTTTTATTGCTTTTTCTTTTTATTGAACGAGAATTTTAATAATTTCGGTCAACGAAAAAATCAACTATACAATTATGAAATTGATAAAGTTTCTTCTGATCATGTCTACCTTTTTAATAATGGTAGCCGCAATTTTTAATCTTTTAAATGCTAATGCCGAGACTCCTGACAGAACCGGCGTTTACATCGAGTTAGTTGTAATGTTTGTTCTTACGCTTACGATGGTATTATTGAACAACGTAGAAAAAAAGATGAAAAAATTGGAAACCAAACAGGATCAGGAGCTTTAATAGCTCCTTTTTTTATGCCTAAAACTTGCAAATTACAGACATTAAGAAACCATAAAAATTGAATTACCCAAATCCTAAATAATGTTAAGGCTTGTTAATGCTTTCAATATTTCAATAAAGATTTTGTTATATTCGAATGCAGGCTCAAAACAAAAAGAAAAAGTAATGCTTGAACAAACAAAAATTGTACTAGCTAATGTCAGCTTTGACTTAGGCTTATTTCGAAAAGAACTTATTAAGGCTCTTAAATGGTTACAACCATCAGAAGTTGCCGCTCTTAAAAACTGGTGTTCGGAAAATTTTTCAGGAAGGTTCGATGAAATCGCAACTGAAGTTCTCCACCCACAATTATCTTTATAATATTAAAACAAGCAATAATACGGAGAGGTGCAACACACCTCTCTTTTTTTGTGTTTGTAATACCGATTATTAATTAGTATGAGCCTTTTGTTCGCATTACTCCAAAAGACTAACTAATTATATATCGGCATTTCAATTTAATATTCCACAGTTTCGCTAAAGCTCACTCTGAAATTTAAATGGTATAATTTACTATCAGTGACCTATTTCCAATTCGAAAAATTAGCTTAACTTCGCAGCTGATAAAATTTAAAAGGATGATAAAGTTTAAACGTCATATTAAAGTTGATGATCAGGTATTCGAAACCTGGTTTGGGATGGACATTAAGAAAAAAGGTGGAAAGCCTAATGTGAGTATATTTTACTATACCGATGATCCAAACGAAGAATTAAGTGTTCACCAACTAATTAAAGGGAATTTTACAAGCAAAGATGAAGCTGTAAAATACGGTACCAGATTCATGAGAAGAATGTACCAAGACATGATAAAAAGAGAAGCTTCTTCTTCTAGTGAAGAAAACGAAGAAGAAACAACACTATAAATAACCTCATAAAAAAACCCGATCAATTGATCGGGTTTTTCTTTATCTGAATTTTAAATTATTCTTTTCTGTAATCAAGGCCTAACTCCACCATTTGCTCATCAGCAATGGTTGAAGGTGAATCAATCATCACATCGCGACCTGAATTGTTTTTAGGAAATGCAATTACATCACGAATTGACTCAATTCCTGCAAACAAGGATGCCAAACGGTCGAAACCAAAAGCAATACCACCATGAGGAGGTGCACCATACTGGAATGCATCCATTAAGAAACCAAACTGAGCTTTTGCTTCCTCATCGGTAAAACCAAGATGCTTGAACATTTGAGCTTGCAAATCGGTATCGTGAATACGGATAGAACCACCACCAATTTCAACACCATTAATAACAAGGTCGTAAGCATTTGCACGAACTTTTCCTGGTTCTGTTTCCAACATGTGGAAATCCTCTGCCTTAGGAGAAGTAAATGGATGGTGCATTGCGTGATATCTTTGAGAATCCTCATCCCACTCCAAAAGAGGGAAATCAACAACCCACATTGGTTTGAATACGTTTTTATCACGTAAACCTAACTGAGAACCCATTTCCAAACGAAGCTCACAAAGCTGAGTTAAAGTTGATTTCTTATCACCAACCAAAATCAACATCAAATCGCCTGGTTTTGCATTACAAGCTTCGGCCCACTTTTGTAAATCTTCAGCACTGTAGAACTTATCTACCGATGATTTAAATGAACCATCTTCGTTGTATTTCACGTAAACCAATCCTTTAGCTCCAATTTGTGGACGCTTTACAAAATCGGTTAATTTATCCAATTGCTTACGAGTGTAGCTTGCACACCCTTCGGCACAAACTGCCCCAATATATTCTGCTTCATCGAATACTTTAAAGTCATTTCCTTTTGCAATAACGCTTAAGTCTACGAACTCCATTCCGAAACGGATATCTGGTTTATCGCTACCATATTTTTCCATTGCTGTAGCGTAATCCATGCGTGGGAAATCGTAATCAATATCCACATTCTTTAATTTCTTGAATAAGTTTTTGGTCAATCCTTCGAAAGTATTCAAGATATCATCTTGCTCAACGAATGCCATCTCGCAATCAATCTGAGTAAACTCAGGCTGACGGTCGGCACGTAAATCCTCATCGCGGAAACATTTTACAATTTGATAATAACGGTCGAAACCAGAAATCATCAACAATTGCTTAAACACCTGTGGCGACTGTGGCAAAGCATAAAACTCACCCGGATTCATTCTCGATGGAACGATAAAGTCACGAGCCCCTTCAGGAGTAGATTTTATCAATACAGGAGTTTCTGTTTCGATGAAGTTTAATTGGTCAAGATAGTTGCGAACCTCAATACCCATTTTGTGACGCATCACAAGATTTTCACGAACACAAGAACGACGTAAATCAAGGTAACGATATTTCATTCTTAACTCATCACCACCATCGGTATCATCTTCAATTGTGAATGGAGGCAAAGCCGATTTGCTCAACACCTCAAGTTTTTCAGCAATAATCTCTACATCACCTGTAGACATTTTATTGTTTTTGCTTTCTCTTTCTGCAACTTTACCTGTAATGGCAACAACGAACTCACGTCCTAGCTTACGAGCTTGCTCACACAATTCAGCATTTGTTTCCATATTGAAAACAAACTGTGTAATGCCGTAACGATCTCGAAGATCGACAAAAGTCATTCCACCCAAATCGCGTGCTTTTTGCACCCAACCACTTAATGTTACCGTTTCGTTTACATTCTCAATTCTTAATTCTCCGCAAGTATGAGTTCTGTACATCTTTTACCAATTAATTGAATTAAACTAGCTTTTAGCCTTTAGCTATTAGCTCTTAGCTTTTAAAATTCCACACCAGAACATCCAAGTCATACCATCAATTCAAAAATGGAATTCATTCTTTGTTACTGGTTTTGTTAACTTTGCGAAAATACTAACAATTTGTGAAACAGAACAGCTTTCATTAACAGATTTATAAAAAAGATTATTTATGAATTCGAACGATACAATTACTCCATTCTCCGATGAATATTTTATGAAACAAGCCATGCAGGAAGCCTACAAAGCTTTCGAAGAAGATGAAATCCCTGTAGGTGCTGTAATCGTTAGTAACAATAGAATAATTGCCCGCTCGCACAACTTATCCGAGCGATTGAACGACGTAACTGCACATGCCGAAATGCAAGCCATTACTTCGGCTGCCAATTATTTGGGCGGTAAATATTTAAAAGATTGCACCCTTTACGTTACATTAGAACCTTGCAACATGTGTGCAGGTGCTTTGGCCTGGTCGCAAATCACCCGAATTGTTTATGGTGCTGGCGACGAAAAAAGAGGCTTCACAAGATTTACGCCTTCTCCCTTGCATCCAAGAACCGAAGTGGTATCAGGAATATTGGAAGAAGAAAGCTCAGAACTCATTAAAAGCTTTTTCTCAAAAAAAAGAAATTAACCTTAATAAATTCATAGCAAAAGCGATGTAAAAAAAATCAAATCAGAATTATTTTTTTACAAAAAAAGATTACTTTTGTGCTCGGCTTTAAATTTTTAAGCAGATTTTATTAGTAATAATTTCATCTGCCTTAAAGACGAAAAGCATACTACCGTCCAATCCATTTTATAATCCATTCTCTTTTTTTAGAAAGCGAGTAAAGCGCAATATTAATTGCGGTATAATTAATTGTATACGTAAAAATATTATCTTTATTAGTAATTATTAAAAAAAGGATACCATGAGTGCACACAACGAAGCAAAAATGGGCGAAATTGCCGAAACTATACTTTTACCAGGCGATCCACTAAGAGCAAAATATATTGCTGATAACTTTCTGGAAGATGTAGTATGCTACAACCAAGTAAGAAACATGCTTGGATTTACCGGAACTTATAAAGGAAAAAGAATTTCGGTTCAAGGAACAGGAATGGGAGTTCCATCAATCTCTATTTACACTCATGAGTTAATCAACCAATATGGTGTAAAAAACTTGATTAGAATTGGAACTTGTGGTTCATTCAACAAAGATGTTCACGTACGCGACGTAATTTTATCGATGACATCATGTACCGATTCTTCAATTAACAAGAATTTGTTTAGAGGTATGGATTATGCTCCATGTGCTGACTTTGGCTTGTTAAGCGATGCGCACAAAGCTGCTGTTGAAAAAGGTGTGAATGTAAAAGTTGGATCAACTTTAACTTCTGATATTTTCTATCACGACCTTGACAACAATCCTGAACCATTTAAACTATGGGCAGATTATGGAGTATTAGCTGTAGAAATGGAAGCTACTGCTTTGTACACTCTAGCTGCTCGTCATAACGCAAAAGCACTAGCAATTATGACTGTAAGTGATCACATCCTTACAGGAGAAGAAACAAGTGCTGATGAGCGTCAAACCACTTTGAACACAATGATTGAAATTGGTTTGGAAACTGCAATTAGGCAATAATTTAGATCAGATACATTTTTAATGTACGGAATGGAGGGGCTATCGGGGCTCCTCTTTCTTTTTGTGAAAATTCTAAAATGGCCTTATTTATTCCTCAAGTTTTTTTTTAATACAGTAACAAGGCGAAAAAACACTTTCCAACTCTTTTGAAAACTTTCGAACATTGTGGTTTTCACCTCCCAGTTTTTTTTGAACAAAACAAAAAAGCACGAAAGCATAACTTAAACCTTTTGAAAGCCATCAACAAAACAGGAAAGCTGTTTTTTATTTTATTTAGCCTCACCAACACCTAACAATTGGACTTGTGAACTTTTTTGAATGCCATCCAAACTCCAGGTATGCACTTCTTAAACTTTTTGAGCCTCATCACATGCTGTGGATTCAATTCTTTGTAAGCCAAAAATCATTCTCCAATCCTTGAAGGCTTTCAAAAAATTCTGGAAACACCATCAAGCTTTGTTGATGGCTTTCAAAAAAGTCAGGAAGCTATTTTATACTTCGTTGATGACATTCAAAAAAATTTTGAAGCCCATTCCAGCTGACGGCTTTGCATTCAAAAGATTTAAAACACTTTTCCATCAAGTGTTAGTGAGTATAAAAAAAGCTCGGAATCAAACCGAGCTTCTAATATTATATTTCTTTTACCTCAAAGTTTAGAGACTTTAACTGTTCCCAAAACTCAGGGTAAGATTTTTTCACTACTTGCGGATCGTCAATCAAAACATCGTTTCGTAAGATGGCAACCGGAGCAAATGCCATGGCCATTCTATGATCGTGATAGGTTTCGATAACAATTTTCTCATCCTCTTCTTTTCGCTCGCCATCCCAGGCCAACTCTCCTTCTGCTGGCTCATGAAGCACATATCCCAATTTGCCTAACTCGGTAATTAAAGCATGAATTCTATCGGTTTCTTTAATCTTTAAAGTCTCTAGTCCTTTAAAGTGAAAAGGAATTCCTTTTAAACAGGAACATACTGCAAAAGTTTGTGCCAAATCGGGCATTTGCAAGAAATCATACACCAACTTTTTGCAATCGCTCTCCTTCTTTTCTATAAACATGCCTCGTTTCGAGAATTGTGTTTTCACACCCAACTTTTCGAACACAGGAACCAAACCCGAATCTCCCTGAAAACTTCTTCTTCTCAATCCATCCAGGTACAATTTTCCTTCACTGGCCAAAGCCATAAACGACCACCAGTATGATGCTCCTGACCAATCGCCTTCAACCGTATACGGAATTCTTTGGTAAGCTTGTTTGGCAACAAATATCTCCTGTCCTTTAAACTCCGATTTTACACCAAACTCTTCCATAATATTAAGAGTCATTTCGATGTAGGATCGTGAAACCACATCACCTTTTAATTTAATGCGCAATCCATTTTCCAGAGTTGGTGCAATTAGTAAAAGTGCCGATATGTATTGCGAACTGGTATCGCCTTTCAGCTCCACTTCTTTACCAGTGATATTTGATCCAAAAATCTTTAAAGGCGGATATCCTTCTTTCTCCAGGTAGGAAATTTGAGCTCCCAACGAATTTAATGCATCCACCAAAACGCCAATAGGACGTTCTTTCATTCTATCAGATCCTGTCAAAGTCCATTCTCCAACAATTTTCGACAAGTAGGCAGTCAAAAAACGCATGGTTGTTCCGGCATGCCCCACATCAAAAGTATTTGTATTCGAAAATAAAATATTTTGCATTGCTCTCGAATCATCACAATCCGATAGGTTTTTAATGGGCTCGAAACTATTGCTTAAAGCATTAATTATCTGAACTCGATTCGAAATACTTTTCGATGATGGAAGTACAACTCTTCCTTCCAGAACTTTATTAGGTTTAGAAATGGAATATTGCATGATCTATTGATTTTGTATTACAAAAATAGGCCAACAATTAAGAATGATTGTTGGCCGACATATCATTAAAAGTAAAACTCTTTAAAAGTGGAATAAAGAATCTACTTCGAAATTCGTATTTAGCTTATCGCGACCTTTTAAAAAGTCAAGCTCCACAAGGAAATTTACAAAAGCCTTGTTCACACCACATTTAGCAAGTAGCTTGATAGAAGCTGCTGCTGTACCTCCTGTTGCCAACAAATCGTCATGCAACAAAATAACATCCTCTTCATTTAAAGCATCCTGATGAATGTGAATTTCATCCTCGCCATACTCTAATGTATATTTTTCAGAATAAGTTGCAGCAGGCAATTTACCTGGTTTACGAATTGGTACAAATCCAGCATTTAATTTGTAAGCCAACACTGTTCCCAAAATAAAACCTCTACTCTCTAATCCTACTACCTTGGTAATTCCTTTGTCTTTATATTGCTCGTATAATGTTTCTACCAATGTTGCCAAATGCTTTTCATCTTTCAACATTGTAGTAATATCCTTAAAAACGATTCCTTCCTTTGGGAAGTCAATCACATCTCTGATTGAATCTTTTGCTTCTTGAAGTCTTGCTTCCATTATTAATTTATTTTTCCAGGTGTAAAAAACACAAATCCGAGTTGGCTAAAAGGCGCAGCAAATCGGAAGAAGTGGAATATTCACCCCCTCATCACTTAATTATTCAAAATATTTACTTGATAAAGTGTGGGATAATTCCGGGTAAAAATAAAAAAGTTGGTTTAAATAAACACTCTAAATTGCAAAAATTGCACAATCTTTTTACAGATATTTAAATAAAGACTATCAACAACATTTGGAAAGATATTTTCGATCAGTTGTTGTCGAATATATCCATTAGTTTTTACCTTTGATATGGAATTTTACACACATGCCATGACAATAAACAATCAAAATCGCGCAAGCTGGATTAAACTAGCCTACTATTTATTAATATTCCTTTTTTTAGCTTCTGTTATTCTTTTGTTGTATTTAAATATCAACAAACCATACCAGGTAATCGGAATAATAAGTGCATCTGTTATTTCGGTAATTATCTTTTCCTTTCATTTGAATTTTAATTTCATCATATATAAGGAAGGAGATGATAAAATCATTCTTCGATACTATCCTCTTCATCCCTTTCATGATAATTTTAAATCCATTGAAATTCCTAAAAATTGCCTTGCCAAATACGATTTGGAGACAAAAACATTTGGACTTAAACCAATTGTTACACTATATCAATTAACCGAAAAAGGGATTGCAAAATATCCATCGGTTTGTTTGTCTGCACTTTCCAAAACTGAAAGAAAGAAATTAATTGAATCTTTATCCCGAAACAGCCTGAATAAATAATTAAGAGCATACTATAATTATATATTAAGCGTTAGCCATACCATTAACAAATACTATTAGGAATGAAAATTAAAACTCTAGTAGCAATATTGCTATGCACATTATCTTTAAATACACTTGCTCAAAACAACGATTTACGCCTTAATATAGGAATCCCTTTAGGCAAGTATGGCAAGTTCGATCACAACTTTGCAGGATCTAATGAAACCAACCATCCTTCAATACTAATACAACTTGAAAAAGAATGGCAGGACAATTTAAGCATAGGTGCATACATTGGTTATGCCGGACAGAAACATGAATACGATTTTGGCCATAGCGAAATCAATTACAATTATTACAGATTGGGAAGTGTACTTACTTATGAATTGAACGATTGGCTATCGGATATGAATATCTCAACAGGTTATGATGTTGACCTGTACACTTCGGTTAAAGCAGGTATTTCTTTGGAGCACAAGAAATATGAAAACACAAGCCCCAATGCCAGTTCAAATCCAGTATATTCTCACAACTCATCAAATGATTTGTTGTTTGATTTAGGAATTGTGCTAGGTGCACGCTATCATTTTTCAAATCAATTTGGGTTATTTACAGAATTAGGTTGGGCTAATGCCGGATTTTTAACCATTGGAACCACATTTACTTTATAAATCTTTTGTAAATTCATATCCATATTGTGTTACTCCTATTAATAAGGTATGAATAGAATTTACAAAATCGCTTTAAGTTTTATAAATGGCTTTGGACCTGTAAATCTTAAAAAGTCTATTGCCTATACTGGCAGCCTGGAGGCTTTCTTCACAGAGAAAAAGCAAAACCTTACAAAAATTCCTGGCATAGGCCAGGCATTCATCCAAAAATTAGACAGAAAATCAGCTCTTCTTCAAGCCGAAGAGGAGCTCAAATTCATCGAGCAGAATGAAATTCAAATAGCATTCTACTTAGATGCCGATTATCCACAAAGACTACTTAATTGTTCCGATTCTCCTTGCACGCTATATTATAAAGGCAATGCTGATTTCAATGCCAGCAGAAATATCAGCATAGTTGGCACAAGAAATGCCAGCGATTACGGGAAAGAACAATGCAACAAATTGGTTAAGGATTTATCAGAAAAATCGATAAAAACAACCATAATTAGTGGTCTGGCTTATGGTATTGACATTTGTGCACACAAAGCTGCCATGCAATATCAACTTCCTACAATTGCCGCTATTGGTCATGGTTTTCAGCAAATGTATCCTGCTCAACACAGAAACTATGCCGAGGAAATCATCCATAAAGGTGGAGCAATTATTAGTGAATTCACATCAAACAGCAAGTTTGATCCAAAAAACTTTGTCCGACGCAACAGAATAATTGCTGGTATGTCCGATGCAACCATAGTAATAGAATCTGCAAGAAAGGGCGGTTCATTGGTAACCGCCGACATTGCTAATTCATACCATAGAGATGTATTTGCTTTTCCTGGAAGAATTAGCGATAAATATTCCGAAGGTTGTAATTTTCTAATCAAAACCAATCAAGCTAACTTAATAGAAAACGTCTCAGACTTGGAGTATATCTTAGGTTGGGACGATCAAACTCAAAAAACAAAGGAAATTCAAACGAAACTTTTTGTAGAGCTAACAAATGAGGAAGAAAAGATAATATCGGCACTTCGAGATTTAGAAAAAACACCGATAGATTTGATTTGTTTGAAGAGTTCATTTCCGATGAGTAAGGTGTCAAGTTTGCTCTTAAAATTAGAATTTGATGGCATGGTGAAGTCACATCCGGGAAAAATCTACTCCCTAAATTCCTGAAAATTGTCAATTTTTATGGTTTCATGTTGTAGAACAGAAATCACACCTCTCTATATTGCTGATTTTATGTATTTTAAAATTTTCGAAAACGTTGTAAAAAAAATCAGCTTTTAATTTGTGATTATGAAAATTTGTATACATTTGACACCAAGAACTAATAATTAAAACACAACAAACAATTTTAATTTCATAACAAGTTTGGATATGGAAGCAAAAATAATTGAATTCATGGATAGCCTTAAGGCTAAAACTCCAGGTGAAGCTGAGTTCCATCAGGCAGTACAAGAAGTAGTAGAAACAGTTTGGGATACTTATGATGCAAATCCTAAGTATAAAGCTGCAAAGATTCTTGAAAAAATGTGTGAGCCTGAGCGCGTAATCATGTTCCGCGTACCATGGATCAACGATAACGGTGAAGTTGAAATCAACCGTGGTTACCGCGTTGAATTCAATAGTGCAATTGGACCTTACAAAGGTGGTTTACGTTTCCACCCTTCTGTAACCTTAAGTGCATTAAAATTCTTAGGTTTCGAGCAAACTTTCAAGAATTCATTAACTACTCTACCTATGGGTGGTGGTAAAGGTGGTTCTGACTTCAACGCTAAAGGAAGATCAGATAACGAAATCATGCGTTTCTGCCAAAGCTTTATGACTGAGCTTTGCAAGCACATTGGTCCTAACACTGACGTACCAGCAGGTGATATAGGTGTAGGTGGTCGCGAGATCGGATACCTATTCGGACAATACAAGAGAATCCGTAACGAATTTACTGGCGTATTAACTGGTAAAGGTCTTGAGTACGGTGGATCATTAATTCGTCCTGAAGCTACTGGTTTTGGTGCTGTATACTTCGCTCAACACATGTTGGCTGAAAACAACGAAGATTTCAAAGGAAAAACTGTTGCTCTTTCAGGATTCGGTAACGTAACTTGGGGTGCTGCTCTTAAATTGGTTGAGCTAGGTGCTAAAGTTGTTACAGTTTCAGGTCCTGACGGATATGTATACGACAAAGAAGGTTTAGATGCTGAAAAGATTGAATACTTATTGGATCTTAGAGCTTCTAACAACGACGTTGTTGCTCCTTACGCTGAAAAATTCGGTGCTGAGTTCTTCCCTGGTAAAAAACCTTGGGAATGTAAAGTTGACCTAGCTTTCCCTTGTGCAATTCAAAACGAATTGAACGAAGAAGATGCTAAGCTATTGGTTGAAAACGGATGTAAGTATGTAGTAGAAACTTCTAACATGGGGTGTACTGCTGAAGCTATGATCTACTTGGTAGAGAATTGTGCATTCGCTCCTGGTAAAGCTGCTAATGCTGGTGGTGTAGCTGTTTCTGGTTTAGAAATGTCTCAGAACTCTATGCGTTACAACTGGTCAGCTGAAGAAGTTGATGAAAAATTGGGTCGTATCATGAAAGACATTCACGATACTTGTGTACGTTTCGGTAAAGAAAACGGTCATATCAACTACGTTAAAGGTGCTAACGTTGGTGGATTCGTTAAAGTTGCTGAAGCTATGCTAGCTCAAGGTTGCGTTTAATATACAATCACGCCTAATATATAAAAAGCCGGCTCTGCCGGCTTTTTTTTTAACTAATTTCTGTTCTAATTCCTTTTGTATTCCTATTGCGATTCAATAAGTTTGCACAAAAAGTAAAAACATGAATCTAATCGATACGCATTCACATATTTATTCCGAAGATTTTAATGGTGACATTAATCAAATCATTGAAAATTCGAAAGAGGCTGGAGTTGAAAAAATACTTTTGCCAAACATCGATTCTCAATCAATTGATCCAATGCATTCTTTGGAAAAAATGTTTCCGGGATATTGTATTCCCATGATGGGATTACACCCTACATCGGTAAAGGAGAATTATCAGAATGAATTAGACATTTGCAAAAATTGGTTAGACTCAAGAAAATATTGTGCAATTGGTGAAATTGGAATTGATTTGTATTGGGATAAAACATTTGTAAAAGAACAACAAATTGCTTTTGATACTCAAATTAATTGGGCTTTAAAATTCAACCTGCCAATCGTAATTCATTCCAGAGAATCTTTCGATGAAATATTCGAGATATTAGAGAATTATAAGAATACTAACCTAAAGGGAGTATTTCATAGTTTCTCAGGAAATCTTGAGCAAGCAAATAAAGCAATGGAATTGGGTTTTTTACTTGGTATAAATGGCATTGTAACTTTTAAAAATTCAGGTTTAGATAAAACCGTTGCTGAAGTACCTCTTGAAAAGTTAATTTTAGAAACTGATGCCCCTTACCTGGCTCCTGTTCCAAAAAGAGGAAAACGAAACGAAAGCTCATACGTAAAGTACACCGCACAAAAAATTGCAGAAATTTATCAAACCAAAACAGAAACAGTGGCAGAAATAACTAGCCACAATGCAAGAAATTTGTTCAACTTATAATACCTCTCTCAATGGACAAAAAACAAACTTCTATTCTTATATTATACACCGGAGGTACAATCGGTATGGTAAACGACCCTGAAACAGGTTCGTTAATTCCATTTGATTTTGATCATATCCTAAAACAAGTTCCAGAATTAAAAGAATTTGGATACAAACTTACTTCCATTGCCTTTGATCCATTAATCGATTCTTCTAATTTAAATCCTGAAGTTTGGGTGAAAATTGCAGAACTGATTAAGGAAAACTATAATAACTATGACGGATTTGTTGTACTTCACGGAACAGATACAATGTCTTTTACTGCATCTGCATTAAGCTTTATGCTTGATAATTTGCAAAAGCCAGTAATATTAACTGGATCGCAACTTCCAATTGGAACCTTAAGAACCGATGGGAAAGAAAATCTAATCACAGCTATTGAAATTGCTGCGGCATATAAAAATGGACAAGCAATGGTACCTGAGGTTTGTATTGTTTTCGAAAACCAATTGTTCAGAGGAAACAGAACCACAAAACACAATGCAGAACATTTTAACGCATTTTATTCCTACAACTATCCTGATTTGGCAAAAATCGGAATCAATATTAATTACAATTATTCCGCAATCCATTATCCAAGTCAAACAAAACAACTTGAAATAAGTACCGAATTTGATACCAATATTGCAATTTTAAAAATCTTTCCAGGAATCAATAAACAAGTAGTAGATTCCATTTTAAATATTGAAGGATTAAAAGGAGTAGTAATGGAAACTTATGGTGCAGGCAATGCTCCGACCGATAAATGGTTTATTGACTCCATTAAGGAGGCAATCAGCAGAGGAATAATAATATACAATATTACTCAATGTGCAGCGGGAAGTGTTGAAATGGGCCTATATGAGACAAGTTTAGAGTTACTTAACGCAGGCGTAGTAAGCGGACACGACATCACTACAGAGGCTGCCATTGGCAAACTCATGTTTATCCTTGGTAAGAAGTTAAACATAGAACAAACCAAATTGCTTTTAAATAAATCTTTAAAGGGCGAATTAAGCCATTAGAATATTTGTTTTTCACATTTTTTTTGTAATTTGGTGCACTGTTTAAAGCTTTCTATATTACATAAATCCAAAAACAAGGACCTTTGAAAGCATTGAAAACAGAATAGTTTTAAAGAATAATACACAAACAACTAAGGAATTAGTTGTTTATGAGATCGCAATCGTTTAATTTTGTAAAAAATAATTTCGTTAATTAAAATTTGAAAAACAGACTATGAAAAAGTTATTTGCATTTATAGCAGTTATCGGGATGCTAAGCTTAGGAGCATCATCTTACGCAGTTGCTCAGGATGAGACAGCAGAAACTACCGTAGACACAACTCAGGTTGCAGAAGAAACTACTGTTGAAGAGCCTGCAGCTCCAGTTATGGAAGAAGAAGCTATCGAAAGCACATCTTTCCACAAAGTTGTTAAGAAGCAATTCATCCAAGGTGGTGCAATGTTTATGAGCTTCGTATTGCTAGCTCTTATCTTAGGTCTTGCTTTGTCTATTGAAAGAATCATTTACTTGAACCTTTCAACTACAAACACTAAGAAATTAATTGCTAACCTTGAAGATGCATTGAACAACGGTGGTGTTGAAGCTGCTAAAGAAGTTTGTAGAAATACTCGTGGTCCTATCGCAAGCATTTTCTACCAAGGTCTTGACCGTATCGACGAAGGTATTGAAGTAGTAGAAAAATCAGTTGTTTCTTACGGATCTGTTCAAATGGGTCTTTTAGAAAAAGGTCTTTCTTGGATTGGTTTGATGATCGGTTTGGCTCCTATGTTAGGATTTATGGGTACTGTAATCGGTATGATTGACGCTTTCGACTCGATTCAGTCTATGGGTACTATTTCTCCAGCAGCAGTAGCAGGTGGTATTAAAATCGCTTTGATTACAACTGTATCTGGTTTGATCGTAGCAATGATCCTTCAAGTATTCTACAACTACTGTACTGCTAAAGTTGACAGTATTGTAAACAACATGGAAGATGCTTCTATCTCTCTTCTTGATATCCTTGTAAAATACAACATGAAAAAATAATTATAGACTATGTCAAATACATTGAGTAAATATTTAAATATTCTTACCTATGTAATGATTGGTCTAACAGCTATTTTTGTGATCATGTTTTACTTAGGTGGAGAAATCCCAAACCAAGCACACACAACTCCAGTTTACACTGATCTTTTGATCAACTGGGCTAAAGTATTGTTTATTGCATCTGCTGCATTATCAATCCTATTCCCAATCGTTCAGATCGTTGTTAACCCTAAAGGAGCTCTTAAAGGTTTGATGGGATTAGTAGTACTTGGATTAGTAGTCCTTGTATCATACAGTATGTCAGATGCTACTTTGTTAAACCTTCCAGGTTACACAGGTACTGACAACAACCCTGCTTCACTTCAATTTGCTGACACAGTCCTTTACACTATGTACATCTTAGGTATAGGAACTGTAGCTTCAATTGTAGTTACTGAAATTATTAGAAGATTACGTTAAGAATATGATCCGAATTTACGGATTCGGATCGCAATACCTTTATTATGGCAAGAAAAACACCAGAGATTAACTCAAGTTCGATGGCCGATATTGCATTCTTGTTGCTGATTTTCTTCTTGGTATCGACTACGATGGATGTGGATACTGGTATCTATAAAAAGTTACCTCCTATCCCTGAAACGGATCAACCTGATGAAGAAATTAAGGTAAAAAAACGTAATGTTTTAGCGATATTGGTAAACCGTAACGATGAGTTGTTGGTGAATGGTGAACTTTTGGACATTTCACAATTGCGTGAAAAAACCAAAGAGTTTATCCTGAATCCAAACAACAGTGAAGACCTTCCTGAAAAACAAGTTAAAACAGTTCCATATTTTGGAGATGTCATGGTTTCGAAAGGATTGGTTTCATTGCAGAACGACCGCGGTACGAGTTACGAAATGTATATTAGAGTTCAGGATGAGCTAGCCATTGCTGCTCGTGAATTAAAAGACGAAAAAGCAATGTCGAAATGGGGAAAAATTTATAGTGAGTTGGATAAAGAACAACAAGATGCTGTAAAGAAATATGTCCCAATGGCAATATCCGAGGCTGAACCTAAAAACGTAGGAGGGAAAAGATAATGTCAAAATTTAGAAAAGAAGGAGGCAAAGAACTTCCAGAAATTTCAACAGCGTCACTTCCTGATATCGTATTTATGCTTCTATTCTTCTTTATGGTATCAACTACCATGCGTGATGTAGAATTGAACGTAAGTTATGTACAGCCACAAGCTAAGGAATTGACAAAGCTTGAAAAAAAGGATTTGGTAAGTAACATCCATGTCGGTGTTCCTTTGAGAAAATACCAAAAAACTTTTGGTACTGAATCAAGAATCCAATTAAATGACAAATTTGCAACTGTTGATGATATTCAAGCTTTCATTGCTTCTGAAAGAGAAGCAAGAAAAGAAGAATTACGTAACAAGTTGACAACATCTCTAAAAGTTGACAGATACACTAAAATGGGTATCATTGTTGACATTAAACAAGAGTTAAGAAAAGCAAGTGCTTTGAAGCTGAACTATTCAGCTCTTCAAGGTGCTGATGAAAACTAAGAATTTTCGCGCTTAAAATATAAAAGGAGTCCATTAGGGCTCCTTTTTTTATGCAATAAATCGTATAAAAAAAGCTTGGAAATACTTCCAAGCTTTGTGACCCGTACAGGATTCAAACCTGTGACCTTCAGAACCGGAATCTGATGTTCTATTCAGCTAAACTAACGGGCCAATGTGTGCACAAATTTAAAAAATTATTTTGTTCTCCTTTCCTACTCCAACATTCAATCTGTAATTGATTTTCAATAACTCTTCTAATCCTCTATTAACCAATTTTTAATAATAACATCAGTTCACTCAAAAACAACCCTTTTATTTATAAATTTTACTAATTTTGCGGACTGAATACATTGAAATAACCATATTTTATCAAAATATTACAATGGAGTACACATTTAAAGAAATAGAACAAAAATGGCAGAAGTACTGGAACGACAATAAAACCTACAAGGTTGATGTCGATGCAGACAAACCAAAATTTTATGTGCTTGATATGTTCCCATACCCATCAGGAGCGGGATTACATGTTGGTCACCCACTAGGTTACATTGCGTCTGATATCTATTCTCGTTACAAAACCCTCAAAGGTTTTAATGTACTCCACCCAATGGGATACGATGCATATGGATTGCCTGCTGAGCAATATGCTATTCAAACAGGGCAACACCCAGCAATTACCACTGAGCAAAACATTACACGATATAGAGAACAATTGGATAAAATTGGATTTTCATTCGATTGGGACAGAGAAGTGCGCACTTGTAATCCTGAATATTATAAATGGACACAATGGGCATTCATTCAAATGTTCAACCACTATTTCGATAACGAAACTGAAAAAGCTCAACCAATTTCAGCATTGGTAGCAAAATTCGAAACAGAAGGAAATGCAAAAATCAATGCTGCTTGTTCTGAAACGGAAATATTCACAGCTGAACAATGGAAAGCTCTATCAAATACAGCACAGCAGGAAATTCTTTTAAATTATCGCTTGGCCTACCTTGCAGATACAATGGTAAACTGGTGTCCTGAATTAGGAACCGTTTTAGCCAATGATGAAGTAAAAGATGGTTTATCAGAACGCGGTGGGCATCCAGTTGTACAAAAGAAAATGCGTCAATGGTCACTTCGAGTATCTGCTTATGCAAAAAGATTATTGGATGGTCTTGACAATTTGGAATGGACAGATTCTTTGAAGGAAATTCAGAAGAACTGGATTGGCCGTTCTGTTGGTGCAGAGGTGAATTTTGGAGTGAAAGATTCTGATATCAAAATGGAAATCTTCACCACTCGCCCTGACACAATCTTTGGAGTTACTTTTATGGTATTGGCACCAGAAAGTGAATTGGTTGATAATTTAACCACTACTGAGTGCAGAGAAAAAGTTGATGCATATATTGAAGCTACCAAGAAAAGAACCGAAAGAGAACGTTTGGCTGATGTAAAAACCGTTAGCGGTGAATTCACAGGTGCTTATGCAATTCACCCATTCACAGGTGAAGAAATTCCAATTTGGGTAAGCGATTACGTACTAGCAGGATATGGAACTGGAGCAATTATGGCTGTACCTGCTCATGATAGCCGTGACTACGCTTTTGCGAAACATTTTGATTTGCCAATTATCCAGGTTGTTTCTGGTGGTGATATTTCTGAGGAATCATATGATGCCAAGGAGGGAAAATCGATGAACTCTGATTTCCTAAACGGATTAGATGTTAAAGATGCTATTGTAAAAGCAAATGAAGAGGTAGAAGCAAGAGGCTTAGGAAAGAAAAAAATCAACTATAGATTGAGAGATGCTATTTTCTCTCGTCAGAGATATTGGGGTGAACCATTCCCAGTGTATTTCAAAGAAAACATGCCATACATGATGGAAATGGATCAGTTGCCTTTGGAATTACCTGAAATTGACAAGTACTTGCCAACTGAAAGTGGTGAACCACCATTGGGACGTGCTAAAGATTGGAAAACAGCAGATGGTCACCCAATTGAATTGAATACAATGCCTGGTTTTGCAGGATCATCGGCATATTATTTGCGTTATATGGATCCACGCAATAACGATGCGTTAGTTTCTAAGGAAGCAAATGAATACTGGCAAGATGTTGATTTGTATATCGGAGGAACCGAGCATGCAACTGGTCACTTGATTTATTCACGTTTCTGGAACAAATTCTTATTCGATATCAACGAAGTTTGCAAAGATGAGCCTTTCAAGAAATTGATCAACCAAGGAATGATTCAAGGTCGTTCGAACTTTGTTTACAGAGTTAAGAACACCAATAAATTTATTTCTTATGGATTGAGAAAAGAGCACGATACCACTGCAATTCACGTTGATGTAAACATCGTGAAGAATGATGTATTGGATACAGAAGCTTTCAAAGCCTGGAGACCAGAATTTAAGGATGCTGAATTTATTCTTGAAGATGACAAATACATTTGTGGTTGGGCTGTTGAAAAAATGTCGAAATCGATGTTCAACGTTGTTAACCCGGATGTAATTGTAGAAGAATATGGTGCTGATACACTTCGTTTGTACGAAATGTTCCTTGGACCATTGGAAGCTCATAAGCCTTGGGATACTAATGGTATTGATGGTGTTCACAAATTCTTAAAGAAACTTTGGAGATTATTCTACAAAGGTGAAAACTTTGAAGTTTCTGATGCTGAACCTACAAAAGATGAATTAAAAGTTCTTCACAAAACCATCAAGAAAATTCAGGATGATATCGAAAGGTTTTCTTTCAACACATCAATTTCGGCTTTCATGATTTGTGTGAACGAATTAAGTAGCTTAAAGTGTAACAATAAGGCTGTACTAGAAGATTTCTTAAAGCTTCTTGCTCCTTTCGCACCGCATATTTCAGAAGAATTGTGGAACAAATGTGGCAACAAGGATAGTATAACCAAAGCAAGTTTCCCTGAATTCAATGAAAGCTTTGTTGCTGAAGATACTCATTCATACCCAGTGTCATTTAATGGTAAAATGAGGTTTAAGCTAGAGCTGTCACTAAGTATGAGTAAGGATGAAATTGAACAGGAAGTCCTGAATTGTGAACAGGCTCAAAAATGGATTGATGGAAAAACACCTAAGAAGGTAATTATCGTTCCTAAAAAAATCATCAACATAGTAGTATAAAGTAGAAAACAATAAGCACAATTTATAATCAGGCTTCGTTTTTCTAATAAACGGAGCCTTTTTTCTTCACATTGAATTATTTTTAAATTACAATGAAATTCTCTATTAATGAATTAAAATCATATGCTATTATTACACTTGGTTTGTGTGTTTATAGCTTTGGATGGACTGCATTTTTGATTCCTTCAGAAATTGTAGCAGGAGGTGCCGGTGGTATTGGGACCCTTATTTATTACGCATCAGGTGAGACAATTCCTGTTGGGTACTCCTATCTTGTAATTAATGTTTTTTTAATTTTAATTGCTTTACGTGTACTTGGGAGCAAATTCGGGATAAAAACCATATTTGGAATTGTTGTAGGTTCCCTTTTATTAACATTGCAACAAAGAGTATTTTCAGAACCTCTGGTAGATGACAAATTTATGGCAACCATTATTGGAGGAATCCTAGGCGGTGCTGGTATTGGAATCACTTTTACACAAGGAGGAAGTACAGGAGGAACTGATATTATTGCAATGATGGTAAACAAATATTACAATATCAGTCCTGGCAGAATCATTCTCTATTTAGATATTTTTATCATTGCATCTTCCTATTTTCTTTTTAAAGATATTTCTACCATTGTATATGGATACGTAGTAATGGGCGTTGCTGCTTATACCATAGATATGATGATTTCCGGTTCAAAACAATCAGCTCAGCTTTTTATTATTTCCAAAAACTACGAAGAAGTTGCAGCTAAATTAAGCGAAGAAACCGGACGTGGACTCTCTATGGTGCATACAACAGGTTGGTATACTCGTGAGGAAACCAAGATGTTAATGCTTGTAATTAGGAAGCATGAAACGCAGAACGTATTTAAAGTAATTAAGGAAGTAGATCCACAAGCATTTATCTCCATGGGAAGTGTAATGGGCGTTTACGGATTAGGTTTTGAAGAAATTAGAGCATAAAAAAAGAAATAATGGCTACTCAGAAAATCAGTTTATCAGAAAACATTCGTTCCTATTTAATTATTACCATAGGATTGCTTATTGGTTCTTTGGCATGGACCGGTTTTATAATACCATCTGGAATTGTAGGATCGGGCGTAAGTGGAATTGCAACCATGATATATTTTGTAACCGGAATAAAGGTTGGTTATAGTGTATTTTTAATCAATACAGTATTTCTACTGATATCATTACGTGTACTTGGCTTCTCTTTTGGAATAAAAACATTGTATGGAATTACTGTAATTTCATTTTTCCTATGGTTGTTTCAATCCATTATCACCGAACCTCTGGTTTCCGACAGGTTTATGTGTGCTATTATTGGAGGTATTATGGCTGGAGCTGGTGCAGGAATGATTTTATCGCGTGGTGGAAGCACAGGCGGCACCGACATTCTGGCCATGATGATCAACAAGTACAAGAACTACAGTCCAGGCCAGTTGCTTTTAACTATCGACGTAATAATAATATCATCTTCTTATTTTTTGGAGAATTCGATAGAACAGGTCGTATACGGATTTGTTACCATGGGAGTAAGTGCTTATTGTGTAGATATGATTATTGAAGGAAGCAAGCAGTCTGTTCAAATAATAATATTTACTCAAAAACCTGAATTAATTCGCAAGGAAGCAATTTACAATTTAGATCAAGGACTTACTGTAATAAATGCCACTGGAGGTTATAGTAATGAGGATGTAAAAATCCTGATGCTTCTGGCTAAAAAACGTGATTCACAGACCATTTTAAATATGATAAAGCATGTAGACCCAGATGCATTCATATCTATGGGCAGTGTAATGGGGGTTTACGGTCAAGGTTTCGACAAGATCAAATCTTAAAACTTAAAAAAGCTTAAATCCTATAATCATTAGATTATCCAGTTGTGTGACTATAAAAATAGTTATACCTTTAGGCTCGAATTCAAAATTTCCCAAATGAAAAAGTTCTTCAACTATAAAACTCTAATTATTGCAGCGCTTGTAATGGTTGGTCTATTGCTTTTTAAAAACTTTAAATCGGATGTACCCGAAGAAGTAAAAAGCGATAGTCATGAATTGATTGATTCAACAGCATTAGAGCCTGTCAATTTAAAATATGGATTTCCGATTGATGATTTTGAACATGAAGAAGGCAAAGTAAAAAGAAATCAGAGTTTGTCTACAATACTAAGACAATACGATGTTTCATACGCTGCAATCGATAAAATTGCCAAAAAAGCCAAAAAAGTTTTTAATGTAAGACGAATTAAATCGGGACGCGAATATTCGGTTTTATTCTCTAAGGATAGCTTAAGAACTCCTGAATACTTTGTATACGAAAACACACCAGTAGAGTATATTGTTTTTGATTTACGAGATACTTTGCATGTATACAAAGGGGAAAAAGAGATTATTTATAAGCGTAAACAAATCAAAGGAACCATTGAAAGTTCGCTTTGGAATGCCATGGTTGAAGCTAATGCAGATCCTGTTTTATCTATCGAATTGTCTGAAATCTATGCCTGGACAATAGATTTTTTTGGAATTGGTAAAGGCGATGAGTTCAATATCATTTATGAAGAAGCTTTTGTAGATGATAAACCAATAAGTGATATCAAAGTACTGGCTGCGAACTTTATTCATCACAAATCAGATAATTATGCATTTGCTTTTAAAGAAGGTGATAAAGATGGATTTTTCGATGAAGAAGGAAAAAGCTTACAAAAAGCATTCTTAAAAGCTCCTTTGCGTTATTCCAGAATCAGTTCCAGATTTTCTAACCGAAGATACCACCCTGTTTTAAAAAGATACAGATCACATCATGGGGTTGATTATGCTGCACCAACGGGAACTCCGGTTCACACAATTGGAGATGGAGTGATTATTAAGAAAGGCTACCAAAAAAGAGGCGGTGGAAGATATTTAAAAATAAAACACAACAGTGTATACACCACAACCTATATGCATTTATCTCGTTTTGCCAAAGGAATGAACACAGGTGTTAGGGTAAAACAAGGGCAAACCATTGCTTATGTAGGTTCTTCAGGCTTATCAACAGGACCACATCTCGATTTTAGGGTACATAAAAATGGAAGTCCTATTAATCCATTAAGAATGAAATCGCCTCCTGTAGCTCCAGTTAAAAAAGAAAATCAAGCTCAATTTGAAGTTCTTAAAAACAAATTGATGAAAGAATTAAATAGATTAGACAGTATTCCTGAGCCATTAATTCCTGATTCAATAAATAATACTCTTACATCTACAAAGTAAGAGACAGTCCGGAAAATAATAACCTAAGTTCGCTTAAAAATAATAGAGCAATTACTTTAAAGTAATTGCTCTATTATTTTTGGGAAATGTTCATATTCTAATTTGTGAACTTTATTTGCAACATCCTCGGCTGTATCATCAGGTTCGACCGCACATTTTGCTTGAAATACAATTTCACCTTCATCATATTTCTCGCTTACCAAGTGGATGGTTATACCTGATTCTGTTTCCTGATTTTCTACTACCGATTTATGAACATTCATACCATACATCCCTTTCCCACCATATTTTGGCAACAAAGCAGGATGTATATTAATAATTCTACCTGAAAATTCTTTTAGCAAACTTGTAGGTATCAACCATAAGAAACCAGCTAACACAATAAAATCAACTCGCTTTTCTTTTAAATAATCCACCACTATCGATGTTTCTTTAAAATCTGATTTAGAAAAAACTAAAGAAGGGATTTTTAATTTTTCTGCTCGATTTAATACAAAAGCATTAGGATTATTTGTAAGAACACTAGCAATCTCAACATTCGAATTATTTTTAAAATACAATGCTATATTCTCCACATTAGTTCCTGATCCAGAAGCAAATAAGGCAATTCTTTTCATGGGTAATTTGTTGTTTAAAAAGTATGTTCAAAGGTATATAAAAGCCATTGGATGTAAAATAATTTCGCTAGAAAAGGAAAAAGAATTACATTTGTCCCCAACTTTGTGAAAAAGATTTGAATTTTTTCAAGTAAATTTATTTCTTTGCACAGTTGAAAATTAATTAGTTTAATATTAATCATTTAAATTTTAAAGTTATGTCTGATATTGCATCTAGAGTAAAAGCTATCATTGTTGATAAGTTGGGTGTAGACGAAACTGAAGTAACTCCAGAAGCTAGCTTCACTAACGATCTAGGAGCTGACTCATTGGATACAGTTGAGCTAATCATGGAATTCGAAAAAGAGTTTAACATCGCTATTCCAGATGATCAAGCAGAAAACATCGGTACAGTAGGTGACGCTGTTTCTTACATCGAAGAAAACGCTAAGTAATTATTAACCAGACCCTTTTTTATGGAATTTAGAAGAGTAGTTGTAACTGGGCTCGGAACAATTAACCCAATTGGTAATAGTATTGCCGAATATTGGGAGAATTTGGAGAATGGTGTAGGCGGTGCTGGAATGATCACTCATTTCGATGCCTCTAAATTCAAGACTCAGTTCGCTTGCGAAGTTAAAAATTTCGATGCTAAAGAGCATTTTGATCGCAAAGAAGTTCGCAAACTGGATTTATATACTCAGTATGCACTTGTAGCTGTTAAAGAAGCTATGGCTGATTGTGGTTTAGATCTTGAATCGGAAGATTTAACAAAAGCCGGAGTAATTTGGGGTTCTGGTATCGGCGGTATTAAAACTTTCTTAGATGAAGTTAAAGGATATGCAAACGGGGATGGAACTCCTCGTTTCTCTCCGTTTTTCATCCCTAAGATGATTTCGGATATTGCTGCCGGCCATATTTCGATGAAGTATGGATTCCAAGGACCAAACTACGGTACAGTTTCTGCATGCGCCTCCTCTTCACACGCTATCATTGATGCGATGAACTACATCCGTCTAGGTAAAGCTGATGTCTTTATCACAGGTGGATCTGAAGCATCAGTTAATGAAGCAGGATTAGGTGGTTTTAATTCAATGCAGGCATTGTCTACTAACAATGAAGAGTTTGAAACTGCATCTCGTCCGTTCTGTAAAACTCGTGACGGTTTCGTTATGGGTGAAGGAGCAGGCTGTTTAATTCTTGAAGAATATGAACATGCCAAAGCACGAGGAGCTAAAATTTATGCTGAAGTTGTTGGTGGAGGAATGTCCGGTGATGCTTATCACCTTACTGCAACTCACCCTGAAGGTAGAGGAGCCATTAACTCAATGAATATGGCTTTGAATGATGCTGATTTGAAACCAGAAGATATCGACTATATCAATGTTCACGGAACATCAACTCCAGTTGGTGATATTCCTGAAACAAAGGCGGTACAAACTGTTTTCGGCGAGCATGCATATAAATTAAACATTAGTTCTACAAAATCGATGACAGGACACTTGTTAGGTGCTGCTGGATCTGTTGAAGCAATTGCTAGTATCTTAGCAATGAACAATCAAACAGTTCCTCCTACCATTAATCACAAGGAGCAAGATCCACAAATCGATGAAAGACTAAACCTTACACTTCACAAAGCTCAAAAGCGCGAAATCAGAGCTGCTTTGAGTAATACTTTTGGTTTTGGCGGACACAATGCATCCGTAATTTTCAAATCATTTAGTGAATAATTTGTGATTAAGTCTATTATTCAATCCATAAAACTTTTTTTCTTTCCTAGGAGGGAGTTTTATGGATTGTTATTTGATTTTCTAGGGTTTTATCCTAACAAACCCGACCTGTATGAATTGGCTTTCATACACAAATCGGCCAGTATACCTAAGAATGGCTTTAACATGAATAATGAACGTCTGGAATATCTGGGCGATGCAATTCTTGGTGCCGTAATTGCCGATATCCTTTACAAGTATTTCCCTAACAAAGACGAAGGTTTCCTAACTCAAATTCGTTCTAAGATTGTTAGTCGCGAATCACTAAACAAACTTGCCCTTAAAATTGGCTTGGACAATCATGTTGTATCCAATGTAAATATGAACAACAACAAACATATTTATGGGGATGCATTTGAAGCCTTAATTGGAGCAATTTATCTTGACCAGGGATATCTTAAAACCCGCACTTTTATTGAAGATAAAATCTTTAAGAAATATATCAATTTAGAAGAAGTTGTTACAGTAGAAACCAACTTTAAGAGCAAATTGATTGAGTGGGCGCAAAAGAATAAAAAAGACGTTTTCTTCGATACACAAGAAGATGGTGTTGATAAAACATTGCGTTTGCCGTTATTTATTTCTGAGGTTGAAGTAGAGGAAGTGAAAATGGGTAAAGGTATTGGTACTTCAAAGAAAGAAGCACAACAGAAAGCTGCTCGTGAAGCCTTGAAAAGAATCAACCAGAAAGAGCTGGTATCCTAATTCAATTTATTTTTTGTGTAATTAATATTCTTCAGGTTTGAATGAACCTGACAGAAATTGCCATATCCAATTGTTAGCGTCTTTTGGTAAATAATAGGTACAAAAAAAAGGACGGTAACCACAACCGCCCTTTCATCTAACTATTAACCAAAATTTTTAATCAAGGAGATTGTTCCTTATAGATTCGCTCTCCGATAGCAAATATAGTATCAAATTATAAACTTCAAATACCTTTTCAGTAAAAATTTGTTGAAATAACGAATTTTTCCCTTAATTATAATCAATCCTAATTTAGAGAAGCTATATTTCATTAAAATATTCTAATTTCCTGATCAATAACAAACTTATACATCACTTGTGTTAAAGATTGTTAAGTCGTAATTGTAGGATGATGATTTTTTTATCTTTGTATACGTATAACAAGCATGATTAAAATAATTATTAAAACACACTACGATAATTGTTTTTATCTTGCAGCTTCCTCCCAGTAATATTGGGATGACTAGTGGAAGAAAATAAAAAAAGATGAATCAGAAGTACATTTGGTTAGTTACGATTGTTTTGTGTATATCATTATTTGGATTGATATTGGTCCAGATAAAATACTTTCAATCTGCATCAAAACTTAAAGAAGAACAATTTGCTTTAACCGTTAGCAAAGCTTTAGATCAAGTTGTTAAAAAGTTGGAACATGATGAAAAATGGCATTCTATCGTAAAGGGGAATGGCACGAATAGTTCTGGCACTTCCGGACAAACTTCCATCATAAATGAAAGTTCCAAGTTTACCTATACCATGGATCCAAAACACGATATGTTGACCTTTAGTATTTCTCATGAGAACAAGAATATTAATATCGCTTCAGGACCATTAAAATCAGGTGGATTGGCAAATTTTCAGCAGCAATTCAATAAAGCTCTAAAAAATAGTGGGGGTAATATTGGTCAATTTGCATCCAAACTAAGAAATGAAAATTTAAAACTAAACGATCGTATTGATCTTAAGGAACTTCCGACACTAATAAAGCAAATACTGCGAGATAATGGTATTAATTTAAATTTCGAGTATGCCGTCAAAGTAAACAATATCAAATTTGAAACTGCATCGAAAAATTATTTTAGGAATCCATCGGTCATCAGGTATACAAAATTAATGTTTCCAAATGATGTTTTTGCCAGTTCAAATGTTTTACACATTTATTTTCCTGGCCAACAAAAGCATATGATTCAATACACCATGTTGTTTCCTTCATTTATTCTTACATTGGTATTGATCCTTTGCAGTGCTTTTACAATTTTCATCATCTTCCGTCAGAAAAAATTGTCAAAAATCAAAAACGATTTTATCAACAATATGACCCACGAGTTTAAAACTCCAATCTCGACAATTTCATTGGCATCGCAAATGCTGAAAGACAATAGTGTTGCAACCACTCAAAGCTTTATCGATCATATTGCAAAAATCATAAATGATGAAAGTAAACGATTAACTTATCAGGTTGAAAAAGTATTGCAAATGGCAGTATTTAATGAAGCCAGAATGAAGTTAAAGTTGAAACCTATAAGTGTTCATAAAATAATTCAAAATTTATTACCTAACTTTACTATTAGAGCAGAAGATAAAAGTGGTAACATGTATCAAAATTTAGACGCCAGCCAAGATACAATTATGGCGGATGAAGTTCATGTTAGCAATGTTATCTCGAACCTGTTGGACAATGCAATTAAATATTGCAAGGACAATCCAGAAATCAGTATCAGTACACGAAACAAAGACAAGGGAATTGTTATTTCGATTACTGATAATGGCATAGGAATATCAAAAGAAGATCAGAGAATGGTTTTCGAACGTTTTTTCCGTGTTCATACAGGAAACGTGCACGATGTTAAAGGATTTGGCTTGGGCTTATCCTATGTGAAGAAAGTTGTTGATGCTCACCATGGTGAAGTAAATGTAGATAGTGTTCTCGATAAGGGATCCAAATTTGAAGTATATCTTCCTTTAAAAAAATAGACGCAATGGAACAAGTTAAAATCTTATTAGCCGAGGATGATGCAAATCTAGGCCTTTTGCTTAAAGAATATTTAATCGCTAAAAATTATAACACTACTCTTTGCGAAGATGGTGACAAAGCTTACGATGAGTTCTTAAAAAATCCTTACGATCTGTGCATTTTTGATATCATGATGCCACATCGAGATGGTTTTACACTTGCAAAGGATATTCGTTTAATCAATAGCGAAATTCCAATTATCTTTCTTACTGCAAAATCGATGAAAGAAGATGTTCTGGAAGGATTCAAACTTGGTGCTGATGATTATATGACCAAGCCATTTAGTATGGAAGAACTTTTGGTAAGAATTGAAGCTGTATTGAGGCGAACTTCGGGAGTAAAACCTGAAAACAACCAGGAAGAATTTAAATTAGGCCGTTACACTTTCGATGCCAAAAAACAATATTTGGTTGATGGAGATGAAACCATTAAACTAACAACCAAAGAATCGGAACTTTTAAAGCTACTTTGCAACAATGTAAATAAGGTATTGGAGCGAAATCTGGCATTAAAAACCATTTGGTCCGATGATAATTATTTCAATGCGCGTAGTATGGATGTTTACATTACCAAACTTCGTAAACACTTGAAGGAAGAACCAAATATTGAAATTATTAACGTTCACGGAAAAGGTTATAAATTGATAATGTAATCCACTAGATATTAAAAAAGCTGCTTTAAAAAGCAGCTTTTTTTTGGTTCTATATGGAATCTGGTGCGTAACTAAATCGAATATTAATTGAAAAGAACAATCCTAGGATTCTTAATTTTACCCTGCTCAAGCCGCATGGCTCTTACTTTTTCCATTGATGAAAAAGTAAGCAAAAAATCTAGGGCGTGTAAGCACAAACTCCTTCTACTTGAAAACATTAAATTTCCCGAAGCATCGGGAGGGTGATCTTCTCTCCCGATTATGAATTTTGTTGCATTTGGCTCCCAAATGCTTACAAATTCTATTTCGGGACGAAGCTTCCCCGTCTCTCTAAATGTTTTCTACGGATAAGAAGCTTGTCCTTCCAATGCCCGACAATCCCACACGAACAAAGTAGATTATTTTTTACTTATAAGCTATATAATTTCATGAATCACCCACTATAAATCATACAGAGCTTTTTTTGATTATGAGAGGAAGAAACTACTCCTTTTGTTTCTTCGATTTCTTTCTTTTAATCTTTTTCACCTTCTTTCCATCCTTCTCCTCAACGGTAAGCTCAACTTCCACTTCGTGTTCTCCATGCTTTTCAATCCACCCATTGTCTTTGCCTGAACTCTTTATTTTAATGATTTTCACACCATCCTCATCAGTAATTTCAACATCATCTGAATCTTGAATGATGATAATTTTTTCCGCTTTTTTCCCATGAAATGGAAGCACTTTCAATTTGTGTTTACCTCCTTTAAGCATTTCAATATGGATGTCTTTAGAAATACAAGAATCGCCTGAGTGGAAAATAAAATTCCCATCCTCATCCGAGAACTTAAATTTCTTCATCATTTTTATTGCATCCCCATCAAAAGTAGAGTCGATATTAAAAACAAAGCTCTCGATCATTTTGGAATGCTTTCCATGCTTTTTATCATCACCAGAATACCAAACCATATGCTTTCTCACTAAAGAGTCTGGCACTCCCTTTAATTCTATAATTTTCATGATCTCATCATGATCTTTATGCTCGTGGAAAATCGTATCGATAACAGTTTCTTTTCCATCTTCAATCACTTTTACCTTTACATGTACCTCATGTTTTTCCTTTTTCTTATCCTTCTCTTGAGCGAAAGTAACTTGTGACATCAACAAAACAGCACAGCACAGGCTTAGTAAGAGTCTAAATCGTTTCATAACCATTGTATTTAAATTTGACTTGAATTATCTACTTTCAAAATTATCATACAACTGAAAAAAAGGCAGTTAAGCTTTAGCTAAAAAGAGTTAAGGAAAGGTTAAAATGCAGGGAACAGTAATCAGTAAGCAGTAAGCAGTAAGCAGTAAGCAGTAAGCAGTAAGCAGTAAGCAAAGTTACGAATCTTCTAAACTCAAGCACAACTGATAACTGATAACTGCAAAAAAAAAGCTGCCCGAAAAATCGAACAGCTCTTCAAATATTTTAGAAGTCAGAATTTATAATTCATAACTATCATATATCATTGCTTAGTCTAACTTAAGAACAGCAAGGAAAGCTTTTTGTGGTACTTCTACGTTACCTACCTGCTTCATACGCTTCTTCCCTTTTTTCTGCTTTTCCAGAAGTTTACGCTTACGTGTAATATCACCACCATAACATTTTGCGGTTACATCTTTACGAACAGCCTTAACGGTTTCACGAGAAATAATTTTGGCTCCAATTGCCCCTTGAATGGCAATATCAAACTGCTGTCTTGGAATCAGTTCTTTCAGCTTCTCACACATTCTTCTACCGAATGCCTGTGCATTATCGAAGTGAATTAAAGTAGAAAGTGCATCCACACCTTCACCATTCAACAAAATATCTAGTTTCACCAATTTAGCAGGGCGGAATCCAATCTGGAAATAATCGAAAGAAGCATAACCTTTCGAAATACTCTTTAACTTATCGTAGAAATCGAATACAATCTCACCCAATGGCATTTCGTAAGTAAGCTCTACCCTGTCGCTGGTCAGGTATTGCTGATTGGTCATGATACCACGTTTGCTCATACAAAGTGTCATCAACGGACCAACAAACTCCGATTTGGAGATAATCTGAGCTCGAATAAAAGGCTCTTCGATAAAATCCAATGCATTTGGATCTGGCATATCCGACGGATTGTGCATCTCGAACTCATCGCCTTTGTTGGTATGTGCAATATACGATACGTTAGGAACCGTTGTAATTACGTTCATATCGAACTCACGATCCAAACGTTCCTGTACAATTTCCATGTGCAATAGTCCCAGGAATCCACAACGGAAACCAAAACCAAGTGCCAATGACGATTCCGGCTCAAAAGTCAATGAAGCATCATTCAACTTCAATTTCTCCATTGCTGCACGCAAATCTTCATAATCTTCCGAATCGATTGGGTAAACCCCGGCAAATACCATTGGTTTTACTTCCTCAAAACCTTCAATGGCTGCATCGCAAGGATTCGCTTTGTGTGTAATGGTATCACCAACCTTTACCTCGGTTGATGTTTTGATACCTGAAATGATATAACCTACATCACCCGTTTTCAGAACCTTTCTTGGTTCCTGAGTCAATCGTAGCACACCAATTTCATCGGCCTGGTATTCCTTCTCGGTATTCACAAATTTTACCAAATCACCTTTGCTGATTTCTCCATTCAAAATACGAATGTAGGTAATGATACCACGGAACGAATTGTATTCCGAGTCGAAAATCAAAGCTTGCAATGGTGCATCAGCATTTCCTTCCGGAGCAGGAACACGCTCAACAATGGCTTCCAAAATATCAGGAACTCCCTCTCCGGTTTTTCCACTGGCTGCCAAAATCTCGCTCTCGTCACATCCCAATAAATCCACAATCTGATCTTTTACATCTTCAGGATTCGCATTTGGCAAGTCAATCTTGTTCAAGACCGGAATAATTTCCAAATCATTTTCGATTGCCAAGTAAAGATTGGATATGGTTTGTGCCTGAATTCCCTGGGTAGCATCAACAATCAACAATGCTCCCTCGCAGGCAGCAATCGATCTTGACACCTCGTATGAGAAGTCAACGTGACCCGGTGTGTCAATCAGGTTTAAGGTATACTTTTCACCATCTTGCATATAATCCATTTGGATTGCATGACTCTTGATGGTAATCCCACGCTCGCGCTCCAAATCCATATCATCTAGTACCTGCGCCTGCTTTTGGCGGTCGGTAATGGTGTTGGTAACGTCAAGTAAACGATCGGCCAAAGTAGATTTACCATGGTCGATGTGGGCTATGATGCAAAAATTTCGAATGTTCTTCATTGTCAATTACGAATTACGAATTAGAAATTACGAATTGTATATCACAAATTACGAAAGCTTTTTGGTTCTATTCGCAATTGGTAATTATAAATTCCTAATTGAATCCGCAAAGATATTCAAATCCTTGGAATTTTGGGAATTTTACCTACAATGATGATTGTTTTTTACTTTCCCAACTAGAAAATCATAACATAGCAATTGTCTTATTCAAACCACATAAATATTTCCCATACCCTAGATACTATAGTTCCCTAGACAAGGGAAAGGTAATATACAGGGTATGGGAAATATTTACAGGTAACAAATTGCCAAATGACGGGGTAGAATCATTAAGGAAAAATTAAAATATTTGCACCCTTTTAGTTTGGAAAGGACGCCACGAGTTGGGGTCCTTTTTTTGCACAATTAAAAAGCAAATCGTATTCCTGCTTTCAAATAATAATACTTGGTCTCGAAATTGGTTTTGGTGATTCACACACTCTTTTCAAAATGCTGAAAAGAGAAATCACTGTGCTAAAAATGCTCCTACTTTCTCACCAAATTCAAATACAAAAATTCCCACTAATGCCATAAACATCAACAAATACGTTAAATTCTTTTTTGATAATTCTATTTTTTTCATCATCGAACTTTTTTCTATTTTAATTTCTTTTTAAATCTTGAACTAATAAACATTAAACTTTGTCCGGAACTAATTACTATCAAACCCAATATTAAGAATACAACATCAGCTCCAAATAAAACTTTTAGTATTAAGTATAAACCTAAAGCCGATAATAAAGTAGACAAAACCGACAGGAGTGTAATCGTATTTTTCTTCATAAAGTTATCCAATTTATGATTATTGAATATACACATTAGTTCTGTTATCCATCGAAAAGTAACCCTAAAATATGATAAATTTTCCTGTAATTTCACTAGAAACTTACCACTGTATTACTAATCAATTTGTTATAAAAATTATTTTTGGGTAGGGTAAAAATCTAAAATATCGGTTCAGAAGTAAATGAGCTCAGAAAATTAAACTTTAGAATTATAAATTTTACCATTACAAAACTAGTTTGAGCGAATAATGGTTCACTCCTATATTTAAGAATGATTATTTGCGAATGCTAATCCCGAAAGAAATCGGGATCATATGGAAACTAAAAAATATCAAAATGAAAAAACTATCATTTATATTACTAGCTGGATTGGCAATGTCGCTTTTTTCTTGCGACAATCATGATGATGTTGAAGAAATTAAGCCTGAAGACCAAGTTGTATTGAACAACGATATCGAAACGGTAATCACAACGGAAGAAGCATCGGAAAGCGTAATGGAAGTTGCTGATTATGAAGTAGACCTTTTCTCTTTCATGGAAAGTGAATATACTGAACCTACAACGAGTACGAAACAAGGAACCCACAATTACTATGGTAATTTTGCAAGAGAATGGCAGCGTTACAAAGGCGAAAAAATGCCAAATATTTCTATTGAATTTGGAGAAGATGGTAGATTCCCTATGACAATTACAATTGAATATGATTCAATAGAACTGTATAATAATGACAAAATTATTGATGGTGTTATTAAAATTGTAATGACAGCAGCTCCTTGGACCAATGGTGCAGTTCGAGAAATTACAATGGATTTGGTAATTGATTCGGTTGAGATTAACGGAACCAAACGAATTGAATTTACAGGTGAACGAGGAGTTACCAAAAAATGGGAAATCACTAGTGACATTACTTTTACTTATCCTGATGGTACTGAATTAAGCCGAGTGGCCGAAAGAACCAGAGAGTGGATTGCAGGTTTAGATACCAAATGGATTTTAGATGATGATAAAATTCAGATTACAGGAAAGGTAACTTGCGTTGATACGGAACAAAATGAATATACCAAACAAATTGATGAAGAAAATCCTTTAATTAGAATTGGAACTTGTAGGTTAATTGTTCAAGGAACAGTGATCTACTCACAAAATGGAGAAGAGTTTGCCAAATTCGATTATGGTGATGGTGAATGTGACAATATAGCTACATATACCTACACAACTCCAGAAGGAGAAGAAGTAACTGAAACAGTAGAGATTGGTAAGCACAAAAGAAACAAAAAGAACGGTGACAACTAAAAAATAATCAGGTTAAAAATGCTGAAGGGTGCAGGAAAGTATTTGATTGCCCTGCACCCTAAATTCACACAAAACCATTATTTTTACCTAAATCAATCCTCTAGCCTTGACACAAGAAGAATTTAAGATCTTATTTGACAAGCACTTCGATAGCATCCGAAACTATATTTACTACCGTTCGGGTGATGAAGAGTTAGCTACTGACATAGCACAGGAAAGCTTTATGAAAGTATGGGAGAAAAATTTACCCTACGAAGAAAAGCCCAATAAATCATTATTGTATAAAATTGCCAGCGATATTTTTATCAGCAAATACCGAAGAGACAAAGTAGCTCAGAAATATTTGGCAAAATTGGAGCCATCAGTCGATAAAAACTCGCCGGAAGAACAAATGCAATACGAAGAGCTAAAAAATAAATATGAATTGGCCCTAAGCTGCTTATCAGAAAAGCAAAGAACAGTATTTCTGATGAGTCGCAACGAAGGACTAAAATACCAGGAGATAGCAGATAGACTGGAACTCAGCGTTAAAGCTGTAGAAAAAAGAATGACACATGCATTGTCGTATTTAAGAAATGCTTTAGGAAGATAATGAAAGAAAATAATCAAAATATTACCCCTGGTTCGGAAATGGATTTCATCAATTCACTTCCGAAAATTGATGTGACTTACTCAAAGTCAAAAGAAGAGGTTTGGAAAGAACTTTCGGCAATGACCACTGTTCAAAAACCAAAAGCAAAAGTCATATCACTTTCGTGGATAAAGTATGCGGCGGCTGCTTGTATCCTTTTATTGTTAGGATCTGCAGGATTTACATACTTTTATACCAGCACTACTTATTGTCCAAAAGGAAAGCATATGAGTGTTACTTTACCTGACAATTCGAAGGTAGAGTTGAACGCAAACTCAAGCATTAGCTATAAACCATATATGTGGAACTTTTCTCGAAAAGTAAAATTCAAAGGCGAAGCATTTTTCGATATTACCAAAGGAAGTAAATTCGAGATTGAATCGAAGTATGGTAAAACATTCATTTTGGGAACAAGTTTTAATATTTACGCAAGAGGGAATGACTACAAAGTGACTTGCTATACCGGAAAAGTAAAGGTGGTATCAACCCTTACTGCCGACAAAATTCTACTTTTGCCAAATGATCATGCTTTCCTAAATAAAAATGGCAAGCTTGAGGTATTTAAGGATGAAAAGGCAAAAGATAAAGTTTTATGGCGCAACCATTTCTTTTTATTCAATGCAACCCCTTTAAAAGATGTTTTTAAAGAAATTGAGTTACAATATGATATTCATATTGTAGAAAAAGGTAAATTTAATAAGCCTTATACAGGGAATTTTGGAAAAGGAATGTCAGTTGATGATGTTCTATACAAAGTTTGCAAGGCACACGGACTTGAATTTGTTAAAGGTTCTCGCAAAAATTATATTATAACCTCAAACAACCAATAAGTGAAAAAATATATCGCCCTTATATTTTTTTTCGGATTAGTAATTACGACCTCACTTGCTCAAAAAGTAGAAATTAAAGCTACCAATAAAGCTTTAAATGATATTTTAATTGAACTAAGAGACCGGTACAATTACCAGTTTTCTTATGACACCGACTTATTGGCAAGTTATAATGTTAGTATCAATAAAAGTTTTTCCAATAAAGAAAGTGCAATAATATATTTACTAAGGAAATTCCCTTTAAACTACGAGATATCAAATAATGTTTACATTATCTATCCCGAAGAGAAAATTTTTCAATACAGAATTCTAGGGCAAATTCTCGATAAAGAAAACCTGGAACCTCTTCCCTTTTCACATATCACCATTAATGATCATCCCATGGCTACCGACGAGCTTGGGAATTTTTCGTTTACATCAACTACCGATAGTACATTTAGAATATTGGCTTCGCATTTGGGATATTTTATTCACGATACCATTGTTAGCTACGATAAAGCCCACAAATTTCTGTTGACATCTGCAAGTACCGATTTGGAAGAAATTACGGTTACCGACAAAATTGTACAAACCTTTATTAAAGAAAGCAACCAGGCTGGTAACCTAAAATTGAACCACAAAATTGCAGGTTTTTTGCCAACCAACAACGACAACTCTGTTTTTGAGCTCTTACGCTTACAACCTGGAATTCTTGCTGCCGGCGAACAAAAGGATTATCTGATAATTTGGGGATCATATGAAGGAGAAAGTCAAGTACTTTTTGATGATATCACCTTGTGGGGACTAAAAAACTATTATGAGGATATTGGTGCTGTAAATCCTTTGGTAGTTAAAAATATAGAAGTATTAAAAGGTGGTTTCGATGCCAGATATGGTGAACGAGTTGGTGGTATTGTACACATAACAGGGAAAGATGGGAACAAAGTGAAACCAAGTATTAATTTGGCTTTAAATAACATCACAGCAAGTGGTTCTTATGAACAACCTATTGGTAAAAAATCATCTCTTTTACTTGCATTTCGTCATACCTATTACCCATTGTTTAAAGATGACCAAATCAAATATGCCACTTCTAATGTAAATACCGATGAAATAGAAGGTACTATTCCTGAATACGTAGATTTGGACGTAACTCCCAACTATCGGTTTCGAGATGCAAATCTAAAATTTTCAACAAAATGGAATAATGGAGATCAGTTAAACATCAGCATAATGGCTGGTGAAGACAGGTATTCCTACGATATTTCTAATGAATTATTAGCTGCCTCGCGAAAGCATAATTTTGAAGGAAGTTACCAAAATGGTGGTTCATTAAAATACAGCAAGGTATGGAAAAGTGGTAATTCAAGCTCCCTGTCGGTTTCCAGATCCGAACTAGATCGAAATACAACGGAACAAACGGTTATTGAACGTATTCGTTTTACTGAGATGAATGTTCGCAGAGATGACAGATCATATAACAACATTTGCGAGTACAGCACAAAATTCCAAAATCGATTTGTTTTAAATGAAGATCAAATTATTGAAACCGGTTTGCAGTATACAAATGATGCAGTGGACCTAAAAGAAGACTCTCTTGGAATAAATATTCTACATTTGGATTCGAAACTGGATAAAATTGGTGGGTATTTTCAAAACATCTTAAATATAAGCAATGGGGTAACTATTAAAGCAGGTTTTCAAGTAAACTATCCAATTAACTTGGAAAAACTATACTGGGAACCAAGAATATCAATGAGCTTTAAAATTACCGATGAACTATCGTTTAATGGAGCTTGGGGACTTTATAAACAGTTTATCTCAAAAAGTTCGGTATTGAGTAAATCTGGGAAATACAGATACATTTGGGTTGGTGCCGACGAAGAAACTGTACCCGTTTTAGAATCTGTTCACAATATTATTGGTGGCTCGTATCATAAAAATGGTTTTACTTTCAGTGTTGAAGCCTACCACAAAAGAACAGATGGACATACAAGATATTACCGATGGAGGAATCAAGGAAACATTTCGCTTGGTAAAAGTAAAAGTGTGGGTCTCGACTTCTTTGCAAAAAAAGACTTTGGAGAACATACTTTCTGGGTTTCCTACTCCCTAAGCAAAACAACCGAAAACTTTGATTATTTCAGAGAGGAAGGAGAATACTTAAGAGCCTTACATGATCAGAGACATGAAATTAAAACTGCAGGTTTACTGGCTTTAAAGCCATTTTATCTATCAGCAAATTATATTTATGGTTCTGGATTTCCGATATATTCAGGCTATAACAACATCAATTCAGAGCCTGACTACCAAAGACTAGATGCAGCTTTAATTTATAAGTTCTCTCACAAAAAAATCAAATCCGAAATTGGTATTCTTTTGCACAATGTTATGAATAAAGAAAACTTAACCTACGAATCGTTCGAAAGAGTTCCTTTAAGTCAAATTAATAGCATTAGTGTATATACAGAATCGGTTCCATCATCAATTAGACTGTACTTTAAAATTACAATTTAATCGTATGAAGTGTTATAGACACTTGGCATCTATACCAAGCTAATGACGTAACCAAATTCGGTTAAGGCAAAAAAATACCGGGTTAGACTATGAATCTAACCCGGTAATCACAACTAAATATTAAAACATAATCAAAAAGATGGTCAAAATTGGTAACAAGAAGAATCTAAGTGTTCTGATAAAACATTGAATGTTTCTTAAAAAAGTATAATCACACCTAACTTACTTTTAAACTACTAATTCTAACGGATTGGTTTATTTGTTATACAAACAAGCCAAAAAGAAATCAATTTTTCATCGCTTTACCGTCACAACTTAGCTTCTTCATGTTGGTTAATAGTCAGATCCTTAAAAGCACAAGGGGGATAGTGCTTCTAGCTCACTGTCTGAAGTAATTGAGTTAACAATTACAAATGGTTTCAAAGTACGCTATCACCGGAAACTTCTTCGAAACAACTCTTTAGTGTTTCTATTCGTTTCCCGTAAACAGGAGCTTGGGTAATACTATAAGTATTGTCCATTTTTAAGCTTATCTCGCGTTTAAAACGTTCCAGTTCTTCAACGCTTACTGAATCTTTAATCGATTCTACCAAGCCTTTTAGATCAACCAAATCAGTAAATTTTTGAATAATAAAACCTTTAATTTCATTAACCTGATTTTGATTCATTTTTTTTGAATCCTGATCAACTCCAATACATTCAAGAGCTTGATTTAATCCTTTAACTGTTTCAAGTTTATCGGATTTTATTAATTTTGATAACAGATTTGTTGTATTCATGTTCCGTTCCAAGATTGTTTTTACTCTATCATTCTCTTGATTTGATATTTCAAAAGTACGCTCGATGGCGAGTTTTTGAAAATCGTTTTTCAATACAAACTACGAAGTTCAAACAAAATGAAATTTATAAACCGTACTGTTTACCAAATAGTTAACTTATACTTCCATTACAATGCCTAAACAACAAATAGACCCTCTGTTTCAATTAATTAAATCGATTTCGAAATCTGAGAAACGAAATTTTAAGCTGTATGCAAACAGAATTAGTAGCGATAAAGAGACTAAGTTTTTGCAGCTTTTTGATGTTTTGGATAAAATAGATGAATACAACGAAACCATTATTCTAAAAAAGGCGAAAGACATAAAGCAATCGCAGTTGCCAAATTTAAAGGCTCACCTGTATAAACAATTGCTTACCAGCTTAAGATTAACTCAAATCAATCACGATATCAGTATTAGCATTCGTGAACAGATTGATCATGCCAAGGTTTTATACAACAAAGGCCTTTACCAGCAAAGTTTAAGAATACTGGATAAAACCAAAACTTTGGCTCGCAAAAACAAGAAAAATATCTTGGTTTATGAGATCATTCAGTTCGAAAAGTTAATCGAATCACAATATGTTACCAAAAGCATAGAAAACAGAGCTGAAGAGATTACAAGAGAAGCCACTGAAATCAGTAAAATGATGGATGGTATAGTGTATTTTTCAAACATGTCCATTCGTCTGTATGGGTTATATCTGAAAGTTGGTTATGTGCGAAACGAAAAAGATCTTTTAATGGTAAAGGAGTTTTTCAATACCAATTTGATCCCACATGATATTGAAAACCTGAGTTTTTTCGAGAAATTATACCTATTCCAATCCTATGTATGGTATTATTTGATCATTCAAGATTTTTTAATGTGCTACAAATATGCTAAGAAATGGGTTGACTTATTCCTACTAAATCCTGAAATGATTAACATCCATATGGATTTATACCTAAAAGGATTAAATAATGTGCTGGTAGCTCTTTTCTATACCAATCATGTAAGCAATTTTAAGAAACACTTGCGATTGCTAAGAAAATTGGAAAAAGAAGATCAATTCAAACACAATTCCAACTTGAATATTTTGCTGCACATGTTTTTATTTGTGCATAGAATCAATCGCCATTTTATGGAAGGAACTTTTGATAAGGGCTTACACTTGGTTCCAAAAATTGAGAGTTTTCTTGAAGAAAACAAAATGGGGATGGATAATCACAGAGCACTAATTTTCTATTATAAAATAGCCTGTTTGTACTTTGGGAATGGACAATATCGCGAGGCTATTAAATATTTAAATCGCATTTCGGCTGTGAGAGATACTTCACTGCGTGGAGATATTCATTGCTTTGGAAGAATTCTAAACCTAATCAGTCATTACGAACTGGAAAATACGGAATTGCTCGAGTATCAAATTCGTTCTACCTATCGCTTTTTGGCCAAAATGGATGACTTACAAGAGGTACAAAAATACATTCTACGATTCTTACGAAAGCTCAGCTCAATTAGTCCAGATCAATTGAAAGATGAACTAATAAAATCGAGAAGAGATCTTAAAAAGTGGGTGAACGATCCTTATGAGAAGAGAGCATTCTTGTATTTGGATTTAATTTCATGGTTGGATGCAAAAATTGAAAATCGCCCGGTACAAGATGTTATTATGGAAAAAATAAATAAAAATAGAAAGTAAGGGGATTCAGTAAATCCCCCTTCTCTTTTATTTTTCAATTTGTGGACTCAAGTACTTCATTGGATCTACATATTCTCCATCTTTTTTAAATTCGAAATGCAAATGAGGTCCGGTAGAAATTCCCGAACTTCCCACAGTTCCAATTTTATCACCTTTCTTCACTTTCTCTCCCTCTTTCACCGAATAAGAAGCCATTTGTGAATACAGGCTGGAAATTCCATTGGCATGATCGATAATAATGAAACGACCATAGCCTTTACCTTTCGTGAATTGTAAATTGACTTTTTTCACAACTCCATCTGCAACCGCATAAATTGGCGTTCCCATTGGAGCAGCAACATCAACTCCTCTGTGGAACTTCACCTTCTTATGAACTGGATGCATTCGTTTCCCGTATACAGAAGTAATTTTAACACTTTTACCTGGTTCAATTGGAAATTTATAGTCAGATTTTGTTACACTTAGAAGTGTTGATTTTTCCATATGAATCTCTTTAAATCCAAAACAAAGAATGGAAAGACATATTACCGGAATTACTGCAAGCAATTTAAAATTCGATAAATTGGAGTTTTTTATTTTTTTGATCATTTTAATTCTCTTTAATGTTAATGATGAATTGAAAGCACTGGTTAGAGCGAAATTCATACGATCTTCGATGTTTCGTACCAGTGTATTCTGATATTCTATTCTATCATTCCCCGAATTAATACAAGCTCTATCTGCTAAATATTCATGCATTTCAATTAAGGAACGCTGAATAAAATAAATGAAAGGATTAAACCACATCAGTACTTTTACAATCTCAACAAATATTAAATCTATTGTGTGATTTTGCTTAACGTGCACCGATTCATGCAGAAGAATGTGTTTTTGATCAGATTCACTTGTTAACCGAGGATTCAGAAAAACATATCGAAAGAAAGAATAAGGCGAAGTATTTTCCTGAACAGATACAATTTTAAAATTTTGCTTTACTTCAATTTCATTGGCAGAAATCGTTTTTAAGATTCTGATTAAATGTTTGCTTATGCGAACAAATGAAAACACAACTCCCAAAAGATAAACCAAAAATAAAACTACTATGGTTTCAATCTGAAAAGATTCCTTCACAACTTCCATTCCTCCAACCAAATCGGTTTTGAACTCATAAACCGGATCCAATGCAAATTGATTTACAATGGCAGTTGGTTCCTGATTAATGGTGAATGAAAAAATGGGAATTAGCAAAGAAATAAGAACCGAAAAAAGTAGATAGATTCGATTACGCATCACAAAAGTATCTCTTGCCAAAAAGATTTTGTACAGAAGATAAAAGGCAGCCATACATACTGAGCTTTCAATTAAATATTGGATAAACTCAATCATTTTCTTTCTTACTTTTTATTTGCTCTTCAATTAATGATTTCATTTCTTCTAATTGCGAAAGCGATAAATCTTGCTCTTTGGCAAAGAATGAGGTAAATCCTCCAACCGAGTCGTTGAAGAAACTTTTAATCATTCCTTTCATAAAATCACGAGTATACACTTTCTTACTCACTAAAGGATAGTATTGATTCACCTTTCCGAAGGTTTCAAAACCTATAAAACCTTTTTTTACTAAAACTCTAACCACAGTTGATATGGTTGTATATGCGGGTCTTGGCTGTGGAAACTCTTCAATAATATCCTTTAAGAAAGCTTTTTCAAGCTTCCATAGGTATTGCATAATCTGTTCTTCTGCCTTAGTTAATTCTTTCATGCTGCTAATATATGACTATTTTTATAGTCGTACAACTATTTAGATAGTCACACTTCGTTTTTTAAATCAATTCTAAGTAACTGTATTATATTTTGGCTTAAATATATGTTCCATACAAACAAGACGAAATTCAAATTCTACAATAAGCCCCCAACAACAGATTTTATTTTTTTTAGATATCAATACCAATTTTAACATCTTAATTATAAGTGAAAAGCTTTCCTTAAGTATCTTATTTATAGAAACCCCTAAAATCAAACCACATGAAATATTTTTTTATCATTTGCATTGCTTTATTTATGAGTGGCTGCGCCAGTTCATATTTGTCTTCTGAAAAAATCACAAAATCACAGAAATATTACAACCGAATATTTGTTGTTAGTATTTTCGATCCCATTAATTTCAGGGAGTTCAATGAAGAATCATATAACGATCAAATTATGAAGCAGATGAATGATTTTAGTGCAATTGCTGTTCGCAGGCTGATGAAAAGGAAAGTAATTAACAATTTCGACAACAACAGATTACAAGTAAAGTTTTCTCAGGATGTATTCTCGGTAAATAAGAATATTGATTACGATCAATTCAATAAAACCTTATCAGAATTGGAAAGTAATGCTATCTTAATAATTCAACAATCCAATTTTTACTATAAACAATCAATTGAAAGCGATTGTAATGGAAGAATAGAAACTAAAGAGCGCCCACGAGGAGTATTTTTTACTTACCTAATTGATGCCAAAACTCATGAAACAATTTGGGCTGGTAGATTTGATTCATCGGGTACAACCTGGGATGGCAAATATTCCTTGTACAATAACATCTGTCGAAAGCTTCATAAACAATTAATCAAAGAACATTTAATTCCAAAACCAATTTTGAACAGGCAATAAAAAAAGCGGCACAAGGCCGCTTTTGTAATATATAGAATGCTGTAATTTCTTACATCATACCTGGCATACCACCGCCCATTGGAGCAGCTGGCATAGCTGGAGCTTCTTCTGGCTCATCGATCAAAACACACTCAGTAGTTAAGAACATACCTGCAATTGAAGCAGCATTTTCCAAAGCTACACGAGATACTTTCGCTGGATCAATAACTCCAGTTTCGAATAAGTTTTGGTAAACATCCAAACGAGCGTTATAACCGAAGTCACCTTCGCCAGCTTTTACTTTATCAACCACAACAGCACCTTCGCCACCTGCATTAGCAACAATCTGACGCAATGGCTCCTCGATAGCACGCTTCACAATTTCGATACCTGTAGTTTCATCCTCGTTATCGCCTTTAAGGCCTTCTAAAGCTGCAGTAGCACGGATATAAGCTACACCACCACCAGGAACGATTCCTTCTTCAACAGCAGCGCGAGTTGCTGACAATGCATCATCAACACGATCTTTCTTCTCTTTCATTTCAACTTCAGAAGCAGCACCTACGTATAGTACAGCAACACCACCAGCCAATTTAGCCAATCTTTCCTGAAGCTTTTCCTTATCGTAATCAGAAGTAGAGTTACCGATTAAAGTTTTGATATTTGCAACACGAGCATCAATAGCAGCCTTATCGCCAACACCGTTTACGATAGTAGTATTTTCCTTATCGATAGTAATTTTTTCAGCCTGACCAAGCATTTCTAAAGTAGCTTGCTCTAACTTGATTCCTTTCTCTTCAGAAATCACCACACCACCAGTTAGGATAGCGATATCTTCCAACATCTCTTTTCTTCTGTCACCAAAACCTGGAGCTTTAACAGCAGCAACTTTCAATGAACCTCTCAATCGATTTACAACCAAAGTAGCCAATGCTTCGCCTTCTACATCTTCAGCAATAATCATCAACGGACGACCTGCCTGAGCAGCTGGCTCTAATACCGGCATTAATTCTTTCATTGTAGATACTTTCTTATCATACAACAAAATAAATGGATTCTCCAGGTCAGCTTCCATTTTATCGCCATCAGTAATGAAGTAAGGAGAAATGTATCCTCTGTCGAACTGCATACCTTCTACTACTTTAACGTGAGTTTCGGTTCCTTTTGCTTCTTCAACAGTAATTACACCTTCTTTGGTTACCGCTTTAAAGGCATCTGCAATTAAATCTCCAATTTTCTTATCATTGTTTGCAGAAATCTGCGCTACCTGCTGAATTTTATCGAAATCTTCACCAACAATCTGTGATTGCTCTTTAATGTTAGCTACAACAGCAGCTACAGCCTTATCGATACCACGCTTTAAATCCATTGGATTTGCACCTGCAGTAACGTTTTTCAAACCTACATTTACAATCGACTGAGCCAATACAGTAGCAGTAGTTGTACCATCACCAGCATCATCACCAGTTTTAGAAGCAACTTCTTTTACCATTTGAGCACCCATGTTAGCTGCTGGATCAGACAATTCGATTTCCTTAGCAACGCTAACACCATCCTTAGTGATGTGTGGTGCACCAAATTTACGATCGATTACCACGTTTCTACCTTTAGGTCCCAAGGTTACTTTTACTGCATCTGCCAACTCGTCAACACCTTTCTTTAAAAGGTCACGAGCTTCAATATTAAATTTAATTTCTTTAGCCATTTCTAATTAATTTTGAAAATTGATTACCAATTAAGCAATGTATAAAACATCAGTTTGAGACATTAGCAAATAGTCTTCTCCTTCGACATTCAATTCAGTTCCCGAGTACTTACCGTAGATAACTGTATCGCCTGTTTTAATTTCCATTGGTTCATCTTTTTTGTCTGCTCCAACCAAAACAACTTTTCCCTGTAATGGTTTCTCTTTTGCAGAGTCAGGAATAATAATTCCACTAACAGTTTTTTCTTCTGCTGCTACTGGCTCAACTAAAATCTTTCCTGCAAGAATTTTACCTTTCAATTCTGCCATTTTTCAAAATATTTAAGATTATTATTATCAATTTTACGGATTCTTTTCTTTCACAATCTGTGCCAAATCAATTTCATTGTCAATATTTCCGAATTGATTGTAAAGAATCTCAGCAATTGTACATAGAAAGAATAAATATACTGAATTACAATAACATATAGGCATAAAAAAATGTCAGCATGTATGACATACTGACATTTCTATATTGTAAGAAAATTTCTTTTTCTATTTTGCTGTATCCTGTTCAGTTGCAGCAGCATCAGTTGGGAATGCTGGCATTTCAGGAGTAGTTTCAGTCTCGTTTAGTTGTTGTTCAATTTGAGACTTATCTTCACGAATTTCTTCGCGAGGAATAGTAACTGCAGCTACAAGACAAAGGAATAAAAGCCCTCCTGCAAGAGTCCAAGTAGCTTTTTCAAGAAAATCGGTAGTTTTCTTAACTCCCATAATTTGGTTCGAAGATGAAAAGTTAGACGCTAATCCACCTCCTTTTGAGTTTTGTACTAACACAATTAAGATTAGAAGTACACAAACAATCAAAATCAATACTGAAACAAAGGTATACATACTTATTTATTTACTATTTTTTAATTTTTCTATTTTCTCAATCTGACTCGCAAAGTAAACGTTTTTTTCGGGATTTTTCAACTCTAATTTACGATAAACAGCAATCGCTTTATCAAACAACCTCTGTTTCACATATATAGATGCTAAAGTTTCGCTCATAAAACTGTCATTTTCACGCACACTATCCACAGAAATATCCTCTTGTCTATCAGCTACTTTAATATTTCGCTGAATTGATGGCTCATTTTGGATGAAATTATCAATAAGATCAAGACTTTTCTTCTTAGGTTTTGCTGATTTTTCAGACTCAGGTTTTGATATTTCTTCACCCTTATCCACAACCTCCATCCAATCCGTAAAACTATGATTCTCGTCTTTCGATTTCTCTTCTTCTTGATCTTCGTTCTCTCTTAATGTATATAAATTACCACCATAACCGATATGATATACTTCGGTTGCCGCCACCAATAAATCAGATTCCGATTTTTCCTGTGTATTCTCTTCTTCAGATTTAGATTCCATCTCTATTGGTTCAACTCCTAGCTCATTCAATTCCAGAATTTCATCACTGGCAAAATGATCCGTATCTGAAAGAATTTCCTTCTCTTCGTTTTCAACGATACTTACTTCAGCAGATAGTTCAAAAAGTTCATCATTTGCAGGTTCTTTTGCTCTTTTATCCGTAACAGCTTCTTGAAGACTTGCACTTTTAACTTCCAAAGTAGTTTCTTCTTCTTTGACCATCTCCACTGATTCTGTCTTTTCAAACGGAACCAAATTCAATCTATCATTTAAAAGCAAATACAGTTGCCTTCTATCGGATATGTAAAGCGATGAATTTCTTAATTCTTCCTTGAATCGAATACTCTGGCTATCATTAAGATTTTTAAGCAGTAACAAATGAGCTACTTCGAAAAATGGATATTTTTCCACCAGATATTTTAATTCTCTGTGGCTGTATTTATCCATTGTTTTTGAATCCTTAACCCAATCTTGTATTCTGCTTTGCTCCATAATCATTACCAGTTTACAACAGCTTCGTTGTAAATATCATCAATAATTTGCTCTAAAATATCATTAAGAAGTGTTTCTTCAACATCTGTCAACTGATCCATACTGTCATAATCAGCAAACGCAGAGAAACTCTTGTCAAAGTCATTTTCACTTTCAATTTCGTTGGTAAATCGCACTTTAATGGTAACAGTTAATCGGTTTGTAGCTGCAATTTCACCAGCTTTAATATCCAATGCCTGAGTTCTATAACCTGTAATTTCGCCTTCGAAATTAAGATGACCTTCTCCATCAACAATTTCATCCAAAGAAGTCTGACTTCTAAATTTCTCCTTTAATTCTTCCGTAAATCGATTACTTAAATTTGGATTTACCAACGGAGCACGATTCGGAAAATACTGCACCGAAAAAGTCTTAACATGCTCAGACAATGTTCCACCTGTAAACGAATAAGAAACCTTACAAGCCACGGCTAAAACAGCAACACAAAGGCTTAAAACAAATACTTTAATAAACTTCATATATGAAAAATAAAAATAGCAATAATTTATAATAATTAACCAATATCGTACTCTTTGATTTTACGATACAATGTTCTCTCAGATATTCCTAGATCTTGAGCTGCATATTTACGCTTACCATTGTGTTTATCCAAAGCTTTTTTAATCAACTCAATCTCTTTTTCTTCCAAGGATAATGATTCTTCAACAAAAACTTCAGTATCTTGAATTACTGAATCATCAGGAGTAGAAATATTTACCATCGGCTGCTTTACAGGCTGATGCTGTACGATGTCCATTTCTTGATCTTCGTACAATTTGCGAATCATCATTGCATTATCTTTTTGCAAATCTGCTGAATCACCACCCTTTTGCATTAAATCAAATACCAACTTTTTTAAATCCGACATGTCTTTTTTCATATCGAACAGTACCTGATACAGTATTTCTCTTTCTGATGAAAAACTTTGTTCTTGCTTTTTGTGTTCGGTATAAAGCGCAGGTAACCTATGCTCATCGTTCATTGGAAGATAAGTCTGCAAATTTTCAGCATTAATCTGCCTTTCCTTCTCTATAATAGAAATCTGCTCGGTAATATTCTTTAATTGTCGAATGTTACCAGGCCAACGATATGATTTCAACATTTGCTGAGCACCTTCATCTAACCTTAGCGGTGGCATTCTGTATTTTTCTGCAAAATCCTGCGCAAATTTTCGAAACAACAAGTGAATATCATCCTGACGTTCTCGCAAAGGCGGCATTGAAATAGGAACTGTATTCAATCGATAATACAAATCTTCACGAAACTTACCATCTTTTACCGATTTTGGAATGTTTACATTGGTTGCAGCAACCACTCTTACATTGGTTTTTAGCACCTTTGAAGAACCAACTTTTATGAATTCTCCTGTTTCCAAAACACGTAACAATCTAACTTGTGTTGATAAAGGTAATTCACCAATCTCATCTAAAAAAATGGTTCCTTTATCAGCCACTTCAAAATATCCTTTTCTGTCGGATAAAGCACCTGTAAAAGCTCCTTTTTCATGTCCAAACAGTTCCGAATCTATTGTTCCTTCCGGAATTGCACCACAGTTTACTGCAATATAAGGCGCATGTTTTCTTGAACTAAACTGATGAATAATTTGAGGAAACACTTCTTTTCCTGTTCCACTTTCACCTGTAATAAGCACAGATAAATCAGTCGGAGCAACCTGAACCGCAATATCTATCGCACGATTCAAAGCGTAAGAATTCCCAATTATTCCGAATCTTTGTTTTATTTTTTGTACTTCCATCAAATCTCAATTCTTGAAATTAAAATGTACAGCATGAAATTTTTTCATACTACCTGACAAAATTACAATTTTTTACTTTTAGTTTAATCTACAATCATTCTGAATATCCCTAAAGAATGTTAATTTTAGTATCCTTTTTTACATCGAAACGTAATAAGCTTATAATTGGATTACAAATACTAGTACGATGGCTTTACAACTTGAAAACCTTAAAGAATCAAATGAATTCTTAAATATTTTATTTGATAATATTACCTCTGCTCTTTTCATTGTCGATCAATCAGCTAAAATTGAAAATGTAAACGATTCATTTTCCATTCTTTTTCAAAAAAGAGAGGATCAAATTGTAGGAGAACTTTGCGGTAATGCATTAGGTTGTGTCTTCGCAATTGAAGAAGAAAAAGATTGTGGTACTACTAGTTTTTGTTCAAAGTGTAAACTTCGTAAAGATATTCTCAAGACAATGTCTGAGAAAGTACCAACTTATAGAAATAAATTAAGCCGAGATTTTTATACCTCACAAACTAAAGATTCCAAGTATTTTCTATACTCCACAAAATTCATTCAATTCCATGGAAAAAAATATACCCTAATAATTGTAGATGACCATACCGAGCTCGAAAAACAAAAAAGAAGATTAGAAGAGCAAAATGAAACACTAAAAAGTTTGAATGAGCAAAAATCTAAATTTCTTGGAATAGCTGCTCATGATTTAAGAAATCCGATTGGAGCAATTAATTCATTTTCAGAAATCTTGTTAGACTCTGGAAATGAATTTCCTGATAATGAAAAAGAAGAATTACTTACACTTATAAAAGATAGTAGTCAATTTTCTTTACAACTTTTAAATGAGCTGCTTGATATTTCTAATATTGAACGGGGAAAGCTTCGTTTAGAAAAAAAGAAGGAAGACATTACGCAAATTGTTACAGACGTTATAAAAATTAATAAAGTGTTTGCTCGAAAAAAGAGCATCAATATTGTCAATAAGGTTAAATTAGAAAATTCCACAATTAGTCTAGATAAAAACAAAATTGAGCAAGTATTACACAATTTATTAAGCAATGCTATAAAATATTCTACACCTCATACTTACATTACTGTTGACATTAAAGATCATACCACAAATTTCGAAATCAGTATTAAAGATCAAGGTGTTGGGATTCCTGAATCTGAATTATCGAAACTTTTTACCGAATTCGGAACCACGAGTGCAAAAACTACTGCAAACGAAAGCAGCACAGGATTAGGATTAGCAATTGCTAAAAAAATCGTTAATGGTCATAGTGGAGAAATAATGGCCAAAAGTAAATTGAACGAAGGTTCTGAATTTTTATTTACTTTGCCTAAATAATTTATAACAAAAAAGTAAATGAGATTCATAGGAATTATTCCAGCAAGATATGCTTCAACCAGATTCCCTGGAAAACCTTTAGCCGATATTCATGGCAAAACAATGATTCAACGAGTTTATGAACAAACTTTATTGGCAATTGATGAAGTTTGGGTTGCTACGGATGACGAGAGAATTAAAACCGCAGTAGAAACATTTGGTGGAAATGTTGTAATGACCTCTGCTGAACATCAGAGTGGAACAGATCGAATTGCAGAAGCTGTTGCTACAATTTCCAAATCGAATCAACAAGAATATGATGTTGTGATCAATATTCAAGGAGATGAGCCATTTATTCAACCTGAACAAATAGAATCTGTAAAAGCATGTTTTGATTCACCTAATACTCAAATTGCCACATTGGTAAAACAAATCTCGAGTCAAGAAGATATTTTCGACCCCAATAAAGTAAAGGCCGTAATTAGTAAAGATCAGAAAGCTCTATATTTTAGTCGATCTCCAATTCCTTATCAAAGAGGTGTAGAAAAAGAGGAGTGGTTAAACAGTGGAACATTTTACAAGCATATTGGAATGTATGCCTACAAAAGTAAGGTGCTGCAAGAAATTACTCAAATTGAACAGAGTAGTTTAGAACTTTCGGAATCATTGGAACAACTTCGCTGGCTAGAAAATGGATATTGGATTCAAACAGATATTACCAAACATGAATCAATTGGTATTGATACACCAGAAGATTTAGAACGAATTAAGAAAATGGGACTTTTATAGTCCCTTTTTTATGCTTTAACTTTTCTTTAAGGATTATTAGGGAGACCTTAACCACCTTCGTTCTTTGCAGATTGTAAATTTGTAATGTATCTTCAAATACAATTACAAAAGCTCATGAGTAAAAAGCTAATTACAGGTTTAATCATTTTAATGAGTATTTCCTTACTCGGAATAATTGCAGTACAAATTCTTTGGATAAGAAATGCTATTTCCATTGAAGAAAGAACCTTTGATTCCAATATTAATAAGGCCCTTCATAAAGTTGTTGACAAGCTTGAAAAGAGCGAGGATGTAATATTTCTCACAAAGGGTTTATCAAATAATTCTCATAAGAATATTGAAGTCCGGGAATTCAAGCACTTTCTTGAATCAGGAGAAAAAGTTGGTCAAAATGTAATCAAAATCAAAACAGGGAAAACCATAAATGGCAAAACTTCCTATAAAATAGATTCAGATTCCCAAGTAATTGTGATGCAGTCCAACTCTGCAAATCTTAATCTATGGCATCCCAGACATAAAATGGACTCAGCTTTCAAAATAGATATTCATGTAGAAACAAGAGATACCATTATAAGAGCAAAGCGAAAGGAAAAGCACATAGAAAACATCTTCAGCAAAGTAATGTATGAATTCAAAAACAAAGATGTTTCCATTGATGAAAGAATAGATTTTGAACAACTCCCTAACTTAATCAATTCTGAGTTGAAAAATTACAATATTAATTCCGATTTCAATTTTGCAATTTTTTCAGGTGAGCCTCTACACCTAATTCATTCTTCGGATAGCAGTTATAATAAAATTTTAAAAAACTCGGAATATCAAATCAACTTATTCCCAAATGATATTGTATTTACCAATCAGATTTTATCCCTTGATTTTACCGATAGATTTAGCTTGATCTACAAATCAATATTACCACTTCTTATTTTATCAGGAATATTCACAATTTTCATTGTTGTAACATTTGTCAACGCAGTATTTTTAATCCTAAAACAGAAACGCATTAGTGACATCAAATCAGATTTTATCAATAATATTACTCATGAATTTAAAACTCCAATTGCTACAATTGGCCTGGCATCCGATTCTATCAATAATCCAAAAGTAATAGGTAATCCTGATAGAATCAGATATTTTACAGGTATCATTAAGGATGAGAATTTTAGAATGAACAAACAGGTAGAAAACATTCTTCAACTATCATTATTCGGAAAACATGAATTAAAACTGAACCTACAGGCCTGTCATTTGAATGAAATCATTCAAAAAGCTGCTGAGCATATCCAATTGCAAATTGATGAGAAAAATGGCAGTTTAACAACAAGTCTTAATGCCATTAATGATATTACGAATGTTGATGAAGTTCATTTTCTAAATGTGCTTTTCAATTTATTCGATAATGCAATAAAATACTCGAACCAAGAACCTAAAATTGAAATCAGCACAGAGAATAATAATGAATCCCTCTTAATTACAATCAAAGATTCGGGTATAGGAATGAATTCAAAAACGATAAAAAGAATATTTAAGAAATTTTATCGTGCCGAAACAGGAAATATTCATAGTGTTAAAGGATTTGGTTTGGGATTAAGTTATGTGAAGTTAGTAATTGATCGTCATAATGGATCAATTGATGTTGAAAGTAAACCAGGTCAAGGTACAAGTATCAAGTTATCCTTACCTCTAAGTAAAATATAATGGTAGAACCAATTAGAATACTACTTGTCGAAGACGAAACGAATTTTGGTGCAGTAATGAAAAATTATCTGGAGATTTCAGATTTTAAAGTAACATTATGCATTAATGGCAAAGAAGGTCTTAAAGCATTTACATCACATCAATTCGACATTTGCATTTTAGATGTTATGATGCCAGAAATGGATGGATTCACATTAGCAAAAGAAATAAAACTCAAAAATGCGGATATGCCAATAATATTCTTAACTGCTAAAACACTTAAAGAAGATATCATTCAAGGATATCGCATAGGTGCCGATGATTATATAACCAAACCATTCGATTCTGAATTATTAATTTATAAGATAAAGGCGATCTTATCCAGAAACAATGGTAATTCATCCTCATATAAAACAGTATTTTCGATAGGTAAATTTAGGTTTGATTCAAACCTTAGAATTTTAAGTATTGACAATGTTGAGCAGAAACTGTCTCCCAAAGAAGCAGAATTATTAAAACTTTTAGCTGAAAATATCAATCAGATTCTACCTCGTGAAACGGCCTTAAAAAGCATTTGGGGCGATGATAACTTTTACACGACACGAAGTATGGATGTATACATTACAAAGCTTAGAAAATACTTAAAAGCCGATGCTGATTTGTCCATTGAAAACATACATGGGAGTGGTTTTAGACTATTACAAATTAACGCACCTTATAATTAGATTTTGTTATACCTTCTGTATTGCAATAGGGCCAGGCAAGTGCTATCCTAAATTTACCCATTAGGTTCTATCGCTATGGCCTGATAGCTCGGTGTGGGTAGCTGTTTTAAATTTCCGGTCACCTTAAGTTTAGAGCAAAAAAAAAGAGTCTCACTCCTTGTTGGAATAAGACTCTTTAAAGGTTGGCGTCGACCTACTCTCCCACATCTCTGCAGTACCATCGGCGCTAACGGGCTTAACTTCTCTGTTCGGAATGGGAAGAGGTG
>Ga0209379_10000080_pt1 | contig 135265 bp, 88 predicted proteins | sample tdDd001_FD_187124 | JGI IMG/M metagenome (GOLD analysis project Ga0209379, IMG submission 187124) | Marine sediment microbial communities from the Atlantic coast under amendment with organic carbon and nitrate - tdDd00.1 (SPAdes)... | ecosystem: Environmental > Aquatic > Marine > Coastal >...
GTGGAAAAATATAAAAAAAAAAAAAAGCGTAACCTTCTATCACTATGCTCAATAGAGAAATTATAAACTGGTACGAACTCAATAAGCGTGATTTGCCTTGGAGAAAGACGACAGATCCGTACAAAATTTGGATTTCAGAAATCATGTTACAACAAACTCAAGTTGTTACAGTTGTTGACTATTACCATCGGTTTATTAATTGCTTTCCTACTGTGAAGGATCTGGCTGCTGCCGATGAACTGGAAGTTTTGAATCTTTGGCAAGGTTTGGGATATTACTCACGAGCGCGTAATTTACATCAGGCTGCAAAGTCTATAATGAGTGATTATAAAGGTGTTTTTCCGAGTTCTTTTAACGAGATTAATAAATTAAAGGGGATAGGTGTCTATACAGCTTCTGCAATTTCGGCATTTGCATTCAATTTACCTCATGCTGCAGTGGATGGGAATGTTTATAGAGTTTTATCACGTTTGTTCGGTATTTCTGAATCGACTAGCTCCTCTAAAGGGAAAAAGGTTTTTCTAGCTCTTGCTGAAGAGTTAATGGCTGACGCTCCTCCTCATATCTATAATCAAGCAATTATAGAATTTGGCGCTTTACAATGCTTAGCTAAAAATCCAATATGTGAATCTTGCCCTATAGGGGCTAACTGTTATGCTTACAACAAAGGTTCACAAGATGCCTACCCAGTTAAGAAGAAAAAAATAAAAGTTACCGATCGTTTTTTCTACTATCTGTATATATATAATGGAGAACAATTTTTTTTACAGCAAAGACGTGATCGTGATATTTGGAGGAACTTATTCGAGTTTCCTTTAATTGAGGCAAATAAGACTATAGAATTAGTAAACTTGATTGAAACAGAAACTTGGCAATCTCTTTTTAAAGGTTTGAATATACAAGTTACGGATCAACTTGTCATGGGGAAACACAAGTTGAGTCATCAAAACTTACACTTAGAGTTCATACATATAAAAGTGGAAGAGGACGCGTTAAAAAAGTTTTCAGACTTGATACTTGTTGACAGTGAGAGGGCTAAGGGTTATCCAATGCCTAAGCCAATTGAAACACACTTAGCAAGAGAATGAAGTTTATGTGAACAAAAATAGTTTTATATTACTTTAAAAATTATAACTTTAATGATACTAATTAAAAAAAAATAAAAAATATGTCGGTAAATAAAGTAATTTTGGTCGGGAATGTAGGTGCAGACCCTGAAGTTAAATACCTTGATAATGGTGTTGCTGTTTGTAATATTCGTTTGGCAACTAGTGAATCTTATACTCGTAATGAGGAAAAGGTGACACAAACCGAATGGCATAGTATTGTTATGTGGCGTAAATTGGCAGAAATTGCTGAGAAATACGTAAAAAAAGGAAGTCAACTTTATATTGAAGGTCGTTTGCGAACTCGTACTTGGGAAGATCAAGATGGAAAGAAGCGCTATTCGACTGAAATTTTTGCTGATAATTTTCAAATGTTAGGTCGTCGTTCTGAAGGAGAAGGAACTTCTGTTCAAGAACCTGCTAAACCTAAAGCTGCAGTTACGAATACAGCTGAAGAAGAAACAGACGATTTACCATTCTAAAACATTGTTGAACTAGAATTTTGAATGTTGGAAACCAACGATTTGTTACTGATATTAAACAATTTTGATATTGTTTTTAAACCTATAAGCTTAAGTATCATTGTAGAGATATGTGCAATGGTACTTTTGTTATTTTTTTCCGCTCTGATTTCAGGATCAGAGGTGGCTGTGTTTTCTTTGTCACCTCAAAATTTAAGAGAGATAGAAGATGCACAAACAAGTAAAAATAAAAAGCTGCTTAAGCTTTTAAGAATGCCAGAGAAATTGTTAGCAACTATACTTATAGCTAATAATTTCGTGAATATTGCGATTGTAATTCTCTCTACATATATCACGTCATCTTTGTTTGATTTTAGCCAAGCACAAGCTATAGGTTTTGTTATTCAGGTAGTTGTGGTAACATTCTTACTGCTGTTGTTTGGCGAAATAATACCTAAGGTATATGCTGCTCAATTTGCACTACGTTTTTCAAGATATATGGCTTTACCGCTCATATTTTTAGAAAAAGTGTTTCGTCCATTAGGAGCTATTTTAATAAAATCTACGTCTATCGTTAATAAGCGAGTTTCTAAAAAACAGAATATTTCAATGGATGATCTTTCTCAGGCATTGGAACTTACTGCTGATGAGATTAGTGAGGAGATGGAAATGCTTGAGGGAATTGTAAAATTTGGTAATATTAATGTGGATGAAATCATGAAAGCTCGAGTTGATGTCGTAGCTGTTGATATCCATACGAGTTTTAGTAAGTTGAAGTCTGTAATTATTGAATCTGGATTTTCACGAATTCCCGTTTACGACGGTGCTTTTGATAATATACGTGGTATTTTATATGTCAAAGATTTATTACCTCATCATCATAAACCCAATACGTTTAGATGGCAATCATTAATTCGACCACCTTACTTTGTGCCAGAAACAAAAAAGATTAGTGATTTGTTGGAAGAGTTTCAAACCAAGAAGAACCATATGGCCATTGTGGTTGATGAGTATGGTGGTACATCTGGTCTAGTTAGTCTTGAAGATATATTGGAAGAAATTGTTGGAGATATAACGGACGAACATGATGATCAGGAAGACTTTTACACTTTAGAAGCTGATGGCTCTTATCTTTTCGAAGGAAAAACCTTATTGAACGATTTCTTTAAATTGATTGATATTGAGGATGATGTGTTTGATGAAGTAAAAGGAGATGCCGATACTTTGGCAGGGTTGATTCTTGAAATGAAAGGAGAGATCCCTTTTAAGAAAGAAGTTTTTAAATATCACGACTATGAGTTTATAATTGAGGCTGTTGATAATAGACGCATTAAAAAAATACGTTTTCGTCTTCCTGATAAAAAAGAATAAGTGCAAAACCTTAACCTATTTGATTGAATAGTTTTAGTTGAATGTGTGAGTTTTCTTGAAATATATGCAACTTGCAGCACAAATTAATTTAACCTGATTTTTATGCTTTGGCGTTCCCGATATATTGTATTATTAATTCTTTTTGTAGTTGCATGTATTCCCATGTCGTGTAAAGAGAAGGCTATGCCAAAACCAAGAGGCTATTATCGTATTACCTTTCCTGAAAAGCAATATGAAATTTGGAATCAGAATTACCCATTCAGCTTTGAGTGTTTGGAAGGATCTCAGGTTGTAAAAGATAGGAGTCGATTAGCAGAAAAATTTTGGTTGAATGTAGAATATCCAAAGTATAATGCGACTTTGCATTTGAGCTATAAAGAGTTAGGTGAGAATTTAGAAAAATACCTAGAGGATTCGCATAAATTGGTCTATAAACATGCTATTAAAGCTGATGCTATTGATGGAGAAACTTACATAAACAACGAGGAAAATGTTTATGGTTTGGTCTATCGTATACAAGGGAATGCAGCCTCTTCCATTCAGTTTATTGCAACGGATAGTATAAAACACTTTCTGAGAGGGTCACTTTATTTTAATTGTCAACCTAATCAGGATTCATTAGCTCCTGTTATTAAATTTATCGATCAAGATGTTGTGCATTTTATGGAAAGTTTAAAGTGGAACTAAACTCCTTAAATTTATTCTGCAAGAAGTATTCTTATGCCTATAGTCAAACTTACTCAGATTAATGAAACTTGTCAGTTGGGTCTTTGGAAAATAACCGAAGAATTGGAAACCTTGTTGGATGCAGTATCCTTAACTGATACTGAACAATCTAAAATTGAAAGTTTTGGCAGTATATCACGAAAAAAAGAATACGTTACAACTCGTATTTTACTGCAAAATATACTAGGAAAGGGAATTCGAATTGAGAATAACGAAGAGGGGAAGCCTTTTTTAATCAATTCGAATTTTGATATTAGTATTTCTCATAGTAAAGAGTACGTTGGTATAATGCTTGGTCAGAATTACGATTTAGCTCTTGATATAGAGTATTTATCAGACCGAGTGTATCGAATTACCCAAAAGTTCCTGAGTTCTGATGAAATGTCTAATATTTCAGAGGCTGAAAAGCAGCTTCATATTTACCAGCACTGGTGTGCAAAAGAATGTTTGATAAAATTATATGGAAAAAAGGATGTTCTTTTAATTAGTGAATTAAAGATACATCCATTTTTACCTAATCAGAATGTGTTTTCTGGAGAAGTTGTTCGTAACGATTTTTCCAAGAGATTCAATTTTCAACACGAAAAGTTTGATTCCTACTTAATGGTTTGGTGTTGCCAAAAAAGAGACTAATTCGTTAATATTTTTATTGGTTTCCCTGCACATCCTGATGGTGGCGTAACTTTTATGAATGTAGAAAGAGTCGGTACAATATCTTCAATATCTAATTGTTCATTCAACTCTTGATTTTTCACTTTCCATCCATATAGAAAAAGGGGTACTCTTCTTGATTGACTGTATTGTGCCACAAGATCTCTTTCGTCTTTTATTTGATGGATCCATCCTGGTTGTAAAGTGATCATTATATCTCCCGATCTTTTATGATTGAATGAACGCTGAATTTTATTCATTATTCCATGACTGTAATTCGACTGAATGAAATGATGCGAAGGTATGGCATTTGCTACACCAGAAAATTGAACTAAGAACTTGGCTGCTTTAATTTGAACATCTTCTATCGAGAGTTTAGATTTTTCAATGAGTTTATGATTTAAAAAGACTTGTTGAGAATCGTATCCTGATATCCATTGTCCTGCGCCATAGCTTACATTAAAGTATGATTTTAACAGAGCAATCGCATTATATGAACTGAAATAGCCATTAGGGATACGTTGTTTTTCAAGCTCAGTTGGTAAGAAATTTGTTGCCTGATCACCAGTAACAAAAAGTAGCACGTTTTCCATACCTACTTGCTCGTCTAAGAATGTAATTAAGTCTTCAATGTTTTTATCTAATCTGGTTATACAGTCGAGCATTTCTGGAGAATAGGGCGAAAATTTGCGATGGTTATTCCCTAAACATGAGAAGTTAATTGTTATTAGGTCACAATTTTCATCCTTCCCTAGATTTTCGTTAATGATTGTCGCTACAGCAAAATCTTTCACCAAAATATTACCAGCTGGATAATTCTTTAAAGTATGGTAGCCAATTTTCTTTTTTTCCTTTTTTAAATCGTAATAGAAATAATCTGTCAGTTTCAATTTAGCCTTTATAATATCTGTTGAACTTCCTTTGTCTTCGAGACTTTTAGGGACCCATGGTTTTTCGAGGTATTTATTAGGCATATCAGTGGCATTGAAATTATTAACCCAATTAAAAAGGGTATCCTGATAATATGAAGAGCTGATAAACTTGCCTTGAACACCATCAAGCCAATAGGCGGCATCAGCCGAATGGCCAGCCGAAAATATAACTGATTCGTTATTTAAACCGACTCCAATTACTCTTGAATTAGGGTTGTTTAATTTCATGATATCTCCAAAAGTTGGTGCCAAAAGTTTATGTGGCGATTTAGAAACAACTGTATCTTGTATACCTAATTTTCTATATCTTTTATCATAGGTTGATGCTTCAGCACTTTCTGAAATTCTATTGAACCAAGCATGTGAAATAATACCATGATATGCTGGAGAAGTACCTGTGTATATGGAAGCTTGATCGACTCCTGTTTGAGAATATTGATAGTTGTATTGAGTATTGGAATTGAAAGCTCCATCTTTTATTAGTTTATTAAAACCTCCATCAGAAAAAAGATGTGCGTATTTGTCGAAATAGTCACTTCGTAAGTGATCTACAACAATTCCCACTATAAGTTTAGGCTGTTTTGGTGCTGGCTTAGAAGTCGTACCAATTTGATTAGATTGTGCACTTAGGTTTAAAAGACTAATGAAAAAAATAAAGAAGCTGAAACAGATATTTTTAATATTCATAGTTGACGAAAGCTGTATCGAGTAAAGATGAGAAATAAATTAAAATAGTTTGTGAATTTGACTACCAATATAAACGGCAATTAATCCTAAAAAAACACTAGCACCTATGTAAATAGAGAGCATCAGAAAATCTCCTGATTTAATTAAGCTAAACTTCTCAAATGCAAAAGAGGAATAGGTTGTAAATCCACCACAAAATCCAACCCCTAAAAAAACTCTAAGCTCAGGGCTCATGATGTTTTTTTGTTCTGCTAAAGAATAAATTATACCAATAAATAAACAGCCAACAATATTGACTACTAGTGTACCGATGGGTAGAACTGATTGGAATATACGATTGATGCTTAGTGCAATTAAAAATCTAGAAATACTGCCTAAAAAACCGCCTAATCCAATGAGTAATAGTGTTCGAAGCATAATCTGTGATTATTTAGATACTTGAACAAAGATAGAAATATTAACAAGGCAAATTCGAAACAGTTGGAAATTTCGATCAGATCTTAGTCGTAAAAAAAGGCTGTCTTGTGGGACAGCCTTGAAATATTATTGAATGTGATCAATTATACATTGAAACGGAAGTGCATAATGTCACCATCCTGAACCACATATTCTTTACCTTCTACATTCATTTTACCAGCTTCTTTACAAGCTGCTTCAGATCCTAAGTTTGAAAAATCGTCGTACTTGATAACTTCTGCACGAATAAATCCTTTTTCGAAATCGGTATGAATAACACCTGCAGCTTGTGGAGCCTTAGCACCTTTAGGATAGGTCCAAGATCTAACTTCTTTAACACCAGCAGTGAAATAAGTTTCTAATTCGAGAAGACTAAATGCAGCTTTAATCAATTTGTTAACGCCAGGCTCTTCAAGTCCTAAATCTTCAAGAAACATTTGTTTTTCTTCGTATGATTCTAGTTCTGCAATATCTGCTTCAATGCCAGCACCAACGATTAATACTTCAGCATTTTCATCTTTAACAGCTTCTTTAACAGCTTCGACATGAGCATTACCTGTTTTTACAGATGCCTCATCAACATTACAAACGTATAGTACAGGCTTTGTAGTTAATAGATGAATGTCGCTAGTTACCAATTCTTCAGCTTCGCTTAATTCTACAACACGTGCCGATTTACCTTGCATTAGAACCTCTTTGTAACGCTCTAGCACTTCTACTAATCGTTTTGCTTCTGGGTTTTTACCAACTTTAGCAAGTTTAGCTGCTTTCTGAAGTCTGGTTTCTACAGTTTCAAGATCTTTTAATTGTAATTCAATATCAATAGTTTCCTTGTCGCGGATAGGATCTACAGAACCATCAACGTGTACAATATTACCATCTTCGAAACAACGTAATACATGAATAATTGCATTGGTTTCACGAATGTTGGTTAAGAATTTATTTCCCAATCCTTCACCCTTACTAGCTCCTTTAACTAAACCAGCAATATCAACAATCTCCATTACCGAAGGCTGTACTTTTTGTGGTTGTACCAATTCTGTTAATCTAATCAAACGATCATCGGGTATAGTTATTACACCTACATTAGGTTCGATAGTACAAAAAGGGAAATTAGCCGATTGTGCTTTTGCATTCGACAAACAATTAAACAAAGTCGATTTACCAACATTAGGTAATCCTACGATTCCACACTGTAATGCCATGTTATATTTTATTTATTAATTAGCTGAGTTTCAAAAAATCTGTGCAAAAGTACATTTAAAATTCCGTTGTGCCAATTTTCAGGTTTTTTCTATTAATAATTGTTAAACAGAAAGCTTAATGCTTAGTACGAACAAGTTGTTTTTATAATTTTAGTAGTTTTGAGTATGGCAGTTAATAAATATATGAAGTTTAGTGGTATTATTTTTTTCATACTTGTATCTCTGTATTCAGTAAAGGCTCAAGAGCCTACTTTTAATGAATATGGAAAAATAGACAGACAAGTTGAAAGGATTCCAGATAGTTTATCCAATAACATTATTCATTTACATCAATATTTAGATTCCATAAGTGTTGGAGATCAAGAAAGGATAAGAGCTTTCTATATGTGGATTATCACCAATATTAAATATGAGGATCAAGTAGAACTTCTTTACGATAAGAATTTGCTATTTTATATGGGATCTAACAACTCTGTATCTCCAGTATCTGTTTTAAAGAAGAAGAAAGCTGTATGTGAAGGTTTTTCAAAGCTTTTTCAGTTTTTTTGTATGCAGTCGGGAATAGAAGCTTATACTATTGGTGGTTATATATCTAAGAAAGGAGCTTTACAAGATAGGGCTACACATTCTTGGAACGTAGCTAAAATTAATAATGAATGGCGTTTTTTCGATCTGACTTGGGCTTATGCAAGTCTTGAATACACTGGAATAAAACGTAGTACTAACGAATTCTTTATGGTTTCTCCCAGTGAGTTTGTTCTGAGTCACCTACCATTAGTGCCTATGTGGCAATTTTTAGAAACGCCAGTTCCTATTTACGTCTTCAATATGGGAGATGAGCTTATTACTAGTTATTTAAAAAAGAAGAAACCCCATTATAATTATGAAGATAGCCTTAAGACTTATAGACAGTTAAGTATAAAGGAAAGAAGTCTAAAAACGGCTAATGAAATCTATAAAACAAACCCATCAAATAAATTTAATCGGGCTATTGAGTATTACAGGTACGCACGGGTAATTTTAAATTATCAGAAGTCATTGAGAAATAGGAGTGTTGAAGAATTAGTAAAGGCGAGAGATATGATTAGAGTTGCTATGCAATTATTTCGCGCTAGCCAAGGCGTTGCCTCCCAACTTATGTTTTTGCAGGCGTTAGATAGTTTATCTGTTCTTGAAAATTGGATTCATAAATTGAACCTTAAGAATAAATATGTTCCAACTAAACCCGATCTTTAAATCGAATACTTTATAAAAGGCTTAGAGCTTAAATTAAAAAATTTCATCAATAGTTTTTAATTTGAATTCTTTGGGGATAGAGAATGAATCCTCTGTTAAGTTTATTTTGGAGGCATGATCCATCGATATCACAGTTTTTTCCTTATCATGAAAGATGATAACTTTCATAGGGAGGCCATTTTCTCGCACCTTCATATAAGCGTTTAAATTAAAGTAGGGTGCAATTCCTGAGTGAAAAAAGAAGGCTTCCAGGAAATCTTTAAAGTTATCCATATTCCAACCCATATGGGTTAGTAAATTTTCAGCTATCCATATTTCCTCCATTACTTTTCCTGAGTTCGACACTTCGTATTTACGAACAATATATTCTCCTACGGAAGTGAAATTTGGAGTGCTTTTTATATTAAAATTATTGAAGATGGTATAGTCAGGAATCAAAGGGTTGTGTCCTGTTCTTCGATTAATCAATTCAGTAAACAAATTTCGGTCAATAGAATTCAAATTTCTTAAAAATGAGACATCATTAATAAGAAAATCATTCTCTTTACGCATTTTAATTTTTGTTACTGACTTGGTGAAATCTTTAACTTTACCAGACCAATATTTTTCTTCTAGGTCATTAGCGAAAGTGATTATTTTTGTTTTGCAATTATAGATGTAGGTGTTGTTTTTGGAAACGATTTTCATATTGTTCCCTTTTATGTAAATTAATGTTCTGCTTAGAGTACCATCATTATTAACGTAGAATTTAATGACCCATGACTTGTTGCTGGAAAAGGCTACACTAACTAATAATAGTAATAAGAAAGCAGTAATTGTGTAAAGAATCTTCTTAATCATTATGTTATAACAAGAGTATGACTGTAAATGATGAAACCAAAATTACAAATAGATTTTATATACCAAGGCTTCCCTTTAACTTTTTTTTAATGAATGATGTCTGTTTAATCGGGATATATTTAATTTTTATTATATTGTGAGGCTAAGGGTAAAAAGGCATTATTTTTATTAAAATAATGCTCGTTTTTATTCACTCTTCTTATTTTATATTAGTCTTCTAAAATTCCATAATTTGAAAAGAATCTCAGTATATTATCTGGTACTCATCTTATTTTTTTCTTCAGTTCAAGCTTTTTCTCAAAAAGTTGAGACAGTTAAAGAGAAAACCCGAATACTTTTCATTTTTGATGCTTCTCAAAGTATGAACGGGAAGTGGGAGAGACTAACAAAATTAAACGTTGCTCGTGATTTTCTGATTGCTATGATTGATAGTCTAGAGCTAGAAAATAATGTTGAGATGGCGTTGAGAGTATATGGACATCAAAGTGCCTTTCCACCTCAAGATTGTGAAGATACCAAATTGGAAGTACCTTTTTCTCCTAAAAATGCAGGAGTTATTCGTCAAACGCTACGTTATTTAAATGCCAAAGGAACTACACCAATAGCTTATGCCTTGTCGAAAGCAGAAACTGATTTCCCAAAGTCTAGTGAATTATCACGTAATGTTATTATTTTAATAACCGATGGTGTTGAAGCATGTGATGGAGATCCTTGCGAGGTATCTAGAAATCTTCAGAAAAAAGGAATTTTTATTGAACCTTTTATTATAGGTATTGGCCTTGATAAAAGATTTAAAAAGAGTTTCGAATGTGTAGGGGAGTTTCTCGAGGTAGACAAAGAACAGAAGTTTGGAGGTACATTAAACTATGTTATATCTCAAATTCTTGATAAAACATCCATGCAAGTTAATTTGCTAGATGAGAATAATTCGCCCACTGAGACAAATGTGGCAATGAGTTTTTATAATCACACGACAGGAGATCTTCGCTATCAGTATATGCATACGATAAATGCTATGGGATTACCTGATACGCTCTTTATCGATCCTCTAATTCAATATGACATTACGGTTCATACAATACCAGAGTTACATGCCAAGAATGTACGTATTAATCATGGAAAACATTCTATTGTTGGGTTTAAAGCTGTACAAGGACAGTTGAAAATCACCTCTATGCGACCTAATTTGTTACGAAACTTGAATTGTGTTGTAAAAAAAGAGGGACAAACCATTAATGTACAAGGCATCAATTTTCTTCAAAAATATTTGGTTGGTAAGTACGATTTGGAACTCTTAACTTTACCGCGTATTAAAATTGATAATGTGAAGATTAATGCTTCACAAACCACTATGATTGAAGTGCAAGCACCAGGTTTGGTCACTATTTTCAAACCCACCTATGGTCCCTGTGATGTATTTGTAAAGAATAAGGATAGAATGGATTGGGTTTGTGCTATCTCAAGTCAAGATATGCGTAAAACACTAAGCTTGCAACCAGGTGATTATCATGTTGTATTTAGAAGCAAGACGGTGCGTTTATCCCATTACACTAAAAAACGTTCTTTTAAGATTAAATCGGGAAGTTCAATTACCGTTCGTTTGTAATAATTTAATATGAATTTAGTTCTTATTTGAGTGAAATATGAGTTTGATATTCTTTTCACTTTAACTATCTATTGTTTAACCATCTATTAGCAAGATCTTTCTCAAGCTAACATTCTGGCTATCTATTTGATTAGAAATATTCTAAAGTTCTGTCTTAATTCGAGTCTACGATCTATTATTTAAGTGTTCTCGTGATAATTTTCGTATCTTTGCGGGCATTAAATAAAATCTGAAGAAGATTTTTTAATCGTTTTATAAAAAAACTCTTGACTAGAATGGAGCCAAAAGAAATGGACAAACAAGTAGAATTATCGATAACTGATATGGCATCGGATAATATTCGTATCCTATCAGCTGCTATGGTTGAAAAAGCTAAATCTGGACACCCTGGTGGTGCAATGGGTGGAGCTGATTTTGTAAATGTACTCTTTTCGGAATTCTTAAATTTCGATCCAAGTGATATGAAATGGGCGAATCGTGACCGTTTCTTCCTTGACCCAGGTCATATGTCACCAATGTTATATTCTATTTTAAGTCTGACAGGCAACTACAGCATGGATGATTTAAAAAACTTCAGACAATGGGGTAGTGTAACACCAGGTCACCCTGAGGTTGATCAAGCTAGAGGTGTTGAAAATACATCAGGACCATTAGGACAAGGACATACTATGGCGGTTGGTGCTGCTATTACAGAACGTTTTCTTGTTTCTCGTTTCGGCGAGTGGATGGCTCATAAAACTTATACTTTTATCTCTGATGGAGGTATTCAGGAAGAGATTGCTCAAGGTGCTGGTCGTATTGCAGGTACTTTAGGATTGAGTAATTTGATCATGTTCTATGATGCAAATAACATTCAATTATCAACGAAAGTTGAAGAAGTTACTTGCGAAGATACAGCTAAGAAATACGAAGCTTGGGGATGGCATGTGATTACTATTATGGGTAATGATGCTTCTGAAATTCGCGCTGCACTTAAGGCTGCTAACGAGGAAACTGAGCGTCCAACACTTATTATTGGTAAAACATTAATGGGTAAAGGTGCTGTTACTGCTGATGGTACTAGTTTCGAAAATATGGTGTCTACTCATGGTCAGCCATTGGGAGCTGCCGGCGCATCATTGGCTAAAACGATTGAAAATCTAGGCGGTGACGCTGAGAATCCATTCCAGATTTTCCCACAAGTTGAAGCTTATTATAAAGAAGTATTAGCAAAGAAAACTGCTGCTGCTGCCATCAAAAAAGCGGAGCAGGCTGAGTGGGCGAAAGCAAACCCAGAATTAGCTGCTAAGTTAGAAGGTTTCTTCAAAATGGAAGCTCCTGAGATTGATTATGAAGCAATCGCACAAAAAGAAGGTGTAGCTACTCGTGCTGCTTCTGCTGCAGTATTAGCTGAATTGGCTCAGAAAGTTGACAACATGATTGTTTCTTCTGCTGACCTTAGTAACTCTGATAAAACAGATGGTTTCCTAAAACAGACAAAAGCATTAGTTAAAGGTGATTTCTCTGGAGCATTCCTTCAGGCTGGTGTTGCTGAATTAACAATGGCATCTATCTGTAATGGTATTGCATTACATGGTGGTGTTTGGGCTGCTTGTGCAACTTTCTTTGTGTTTTCTGATTATATGAAGCCTGCGGTTCGTCTATCTGCTTTGATGGAAGTTCCTGTAAAATATATTTGGTCTCATGATGCTTTCCGTGTGGGAGAGGATGGACCAACACATCAACCAATTGAGCAAGAAGCTCAAATTCGTTTGATGGAACAAATTAAAAATCATTCTGGCGATATGAGTTTATTGGCTCTTCGTCCTGCTGATGCTTTGGAGGCTTCTGTGGCTTGGAAAATGGCTATGGAAAATACCAAGACACCAACAGCACTTATTATGTCTCGTCAGAATATTAAAGATCTTCCTTCAAAAGGAAATCGCTACGAAGAGGCTTTACAAGCACAAAAAGGTGCATATATTGTAGAGAAGCCAGCTTCAACTCCTGATGTGATTCTTTTGGCTAGTGGTTCTGAGGTTTCAACGCTTGTAGCTGGAGCTGAACTATTACGTTCTAAAAGAAACTTGAACATTCAGATTGTTTCTGTTATTTCTGAAGGTTTATTCCGTCAGCAATCAGCGGAATATCAAGCTGAAATTCTTCCTGCTGGTATTCCTACTTTAGGATTAACTGCAGGCTTGCCTGTTACACTTCAAGGTTTAGTTGGAGCGAATGGTAAATCAGTTGGTTTAGATCATTTTGGTTATTCAGCACCAGCAAGTGTGCTTGATGAGAAATTTGGTTTTACGGCTGAAAATGTTGTAAAAGAAATTGAAGCACTATTAGCATAGTCCTATCAATATTGAAATATTTAAAATCCGAAGTCGAAAGGCTTCGGATTTTTTTGTGCATTACTTTTTCAAAATGATTAATTTCATAAATTGTAGAATTCGATTAAACCTATTGGGAATAATTCCGTCAAAGAGTCATTCTCCGTTAATAGGAATGCTTACTTTTACGCAATAATAAAAAGTTGTAATTGATGATAAACAAATCAGACGATGATATTTTAGAGATGTTTCGCGAGGAGCCGACCAAAGAAGAAGCCTTTGGTCTCTTGCTGAAAAAATATCAGGAACGCTTGTATTGGCAGATTCGGAAAATCGTTATTTCACATGATGATACGGATGATGTGCTTCAAAATACCTGTGTAAAGATATGGAAGGGGCTCGGGAATTTTCATTCGAAATCTCAGCTATTTACCTGGATGTATCGTATTGCAACAAATGAAGCCTTAAGTTTTCTAAAGGACAAGCAGCGTAAACATTTTGGATCAGGTAATGGTGAATTGGAAGAATTGCTTCTAGCAAGTTTGGAAAGTGATCCTTACTTTGATGGAAACAAGGCTCAATTAGAATTACAGAAAGCCATTGTGCAGCTACCAGAAAAACAACGTTTGGTCTTTAATATGAAATATTTCGATGAAATGAAATACGAAGAAATTTCACGTATTCTTCAGACTTCTGTTGGAGCCTTGAAAGCATCTTATCATCACGCTGTAAAGAAAATTGAAAGCTTTTTAATTTCGAGAGAAGTATAATTAAACCATTAGGTTTAAAATCAGTCTAATAAACTAAGAGTTCTGATAAACGATGAATAAATCATTATCATATGAAAAAAGATAATCCATATAAAGTTCCAGAAAACTATTTCGATAATTTGGGTGAACAGATTCAAGAGAGAATAAAACAAGAGGAAAATAATTTTGAGCAAGTAGAAGAGAAAAAACCTTTGATTGTTATACTTAAACCTTACATATGGATGGTAGCAAGTGTCTTTGTGTTTGTGTTCGCAGCGCGTATTATCCTATCTGTTTCAATACCTTCAGAATATAAAATTGCTTCCTTTGGAAGCGATGAAATACCGATTAATACCCAAATCAGTTCTGTTGACACAGAAATTAATGAGGTAGACGCACCATTTTTTGAGGATTTAATGGATGCAACATCTGATGATATAATTGATTATCTTTCGGATTCAGAGATTGATACCGACATCTTACTTGCTAACTTATAAGCCTAAAAATAAGACACGACCATGTACAAAATAATTAGTTTTCTAAGCCTTATAATGCTTTATAGCTCTCTAGTGTTCTCACAAGTTCACAGAGGAGAGAAATCACCTGAAATGAGAGCAAAGATTGAAGCTCAAAAAATATCTTACATTAGTCAGCAATTGGATATCAGCCCTGAAGAAGCTCAGCAATTCTGGCCCTTGTATAATGAGATGAGTAAAAAGAGGGAAGCTTTTCATGTTGAATTCAGACAACTCATTAGAAGTATAAAAGGAAAATCGGAAAATTTGTCGGAAGATGAATTAATTAAGATTAGTGACCGAATGCCAGAATTAAAAGTAGAGAAGGCCAAGATGGAAAGGGAGTATCACTATAAGTTTAAGAAAGTATTATCCGCTAAGCAGATTCTAGATTTACATTTAGCAGAGAAACAATTCCAAAATATGTTGTTACGTAGAATTAGAGGTGAAGGTGGCCGACATAAGCAAAGAGGAAGAAATTAAATGGAAATAAAGTCGTATTAGTGAAGCCCTTAAGTTTATGACTTAAGGGCTTTGTTTTTGAATGGAATTTGGTGTAATATCTTCTACAAACTCAAGTTTAACCTTTGAAATGTTAGAATAAACTAAATTGTCATTTAATAATATTATTTCATCTTAAGATTTTTTAGTTTTGTGATTCTAATCATAAACGGCAGAAATAGGTCTGTTTATGTAACCATTTTACTCAAACCAACAAACAAAAGAATAAAAGATGAAAAAAATCTTAGGTCTAATGTTGTGCATCCTATCGGGTACAATATTATTTGCTAAACCAAGTGAGCAATGGGTACGCCATGCCGCAATTTCTCCTAATGGAGATCAAATCGCTTTTACATATAAAGGAGATATCTACCTCATATCCTCAAAAGGTGGTGAAGCTAGAAACTTAACCTTTCACGAGGCACACGATTATATGCCTGTTTGGAACCATGCGGGAACTCAAATAAGTTTTGCATCAGAGCGTTTCGGAAATATGGATGTTTTTGTAATTGATGTAAATGGTGGCCAACCAACTCGATTAACTTATCATTCAAAAAACGAGGTTCCATTCTCATTTACTGCTGATGATAAGAAGGTTATTTTTGGTGGACAAAGATTAGATACTAAGGATCACCGTCAATACAACACAAAGTCTCAGCCAGAGCTATATCAAGTTGCAGCTAAAGGTGGACGTGTTGAGCAGGTTTTTACTATTCCTGCTGAGGAAGTTCAAGTTCGTAAGGATGGACGAGAATTGGTTTATATTGACAAAAAAGGTGGTGAGGATTATTTCCGTAAGCATCATCAATCAACTATATGTCGTGACATATGGAAGTATGATGTGGTAACTGATTCTCATTCAAAAATTACAAGTTTCGAAGGTGAAGATCGTAATCCAATCTATTCGGCTGATGAAAAGAGCCTTTATTACTTAAGTGAAGAAAGTGGCTGTTTTAATGTTCACAAACTGAATATCGAGAAGCCATCCATAAAGGAACAAATTACTGATTTCAAAATGCATCCAGTTCGTTATTTGAGTATGGCAAATAATGGAACACTTTGTTATACTCACAATGGTGATTTGTATACAAAAGGAGAAAATCAGAAAGCACAATTAATTACAATTAATGTTCGATCTGAGGCTAGACACAATAATATGAAAGTATTGCCAGTTTCTGGAGGTATTAATGAAATGGCTATTTCTCCTAATGGTAAGGAAGTTGCTTATATTGTAAGAGGTGAGGTATTCGTTTCTTCGGTTGAGTCTAAAATGACTAAGCGTATTACAAACACGCCTGAACAAGAACAATTTGTGAGTTTCTCTCCTGATGGAAAAGCAATTATGTACTCGTCGGAACGTAACGCAAAATGGGGAATTTATCAAACGAAACGTGTTAACGACAAAGAGCCTTATTTTTTCGCTTCAACAGTGTTGAAAGAAGAAAATGTTATTGTGAATGATAATGAAAATTATCAAGCTGAGTATTCTCCTGATGGAAAAGAAATAGCTTTCATTGAGAATAAAACCACACTTGTAATTTATAATCTAGATAAGAAAAAGAGTCGCACTCTAATGACTCCAAACGATTTGTATTATATGGGTGATGGCGATCAGTATTACCAGTGGAGTCCTGATAGCAAGTGGTTATTAGTTTCTTACTCACCAACTATGGGTAATGACGAGTCTGTTTTAATAGCAGCTGATGGTTCTAAAGAAATGGTTAACCTGACTCAAAGTGGTTATGGTGATTATGCTCCTACTTGGGCGAATGACGGTAAGCAAATCTTATGGTTTAGTAATAGAAATGGTCTTCGTTCTCATGCAAATTCGGGATCGAAACAAATGGATGTTTATTCTCTTTTCTTAACGAATGATGCTTGGGATAAATTCCATATGAGCAAAGATGAGTATAAGCTTTGGAAAGAAATCAGCGACAAGGAAAAGAAAGACAAGGAAGAGAAAAAGAAGAAAGAATCTGATAAAGAAGACAAAAAGAAAAAGGATAAAAAAGAAGATAAGAAAGAAGAACCAAAAGTCAAAGACTTGAAATTTGATTGGGATGGCCTTCAGGATAGAAAAGCAAGATTGACGATTCACTCTGCTAAATTGGGTGATGCTGTTTTATCAAAAGATGGTGAAGATCTTTACTACTTAGCTAAATTCGAAAAAGGTTATAACCTTTGGACGACTAAATTGCGTACTAAGGAGACTAAAATGTTAATGTCTTTAGGTGCTCGTTCTGGTAGTTTACAGTGGGATAAGGATATGAAAAAGCTGTTCTTATTATCTAATGGAAGAATTTCAACGATAGATGTAAAAGCGAAATCTAAGAAAGCTGTTGCAACTAGAAGCGAAATGCTTTTAGATCTTGCTGCCGAACGTCAAAATATGTTTAATCACGTTTGGAAGCGTGTAAAATCAATGTTTTATATTTCAGATTACCACGGGATTGATTGGGATGCTCTTAAGGTGAACTATCAAGCTAAATTGGGATCAGTTGGTAACGATTTTGAATTTTCAGAGATGTTATCTGAAATGCTAGGAGAGCTAAATGTTTCTCACTGTGGTGCACGTTATTATGGAGGAATGTCTGGTGCTGATAATACGGCTTCATTAGGTGTTTTCTTCGATTATTCATACAAAGGACAAGGAATCAAGATAACGGAGATTATTAAGAATGGTCCTCTTGATAAAGATCATATCAAGATTAAACCAGGTATGATTATTCAGCATATTGATGGTGTCAGTATTGATACTAATGTAGATTTTGCGAAATATTTAAACCGCAAAGCAGGTCAATTTACCTTGCTTCATGTATACGACCCTGCAACTAAGAAATCTCAGGATATTACAATGAAACCTATTTCCTTGAGAGCTGAAGGGAATCTATTGTATAAGCGTTGGATAAAAATGAATGAAGACGAGGTAGAAAAACTAAGTGGAGGTAAATTGGGCTATGTGCACCTTCCTGGTATGAGCGATGGTAAATATCGTGATATCTATGAAAAGGCTATGGGAAAATACTTCGACAAAAAAGGATTGATTGTTGATACCCGTTTTAATGGTGGAGGTGACCTTGTTGGAGACCTATCAATGTTTTTGACAGGAGTTCGTTTTCTTGACTATGCTGTTGAAGACCGCGTATTAGGTTTCGAGCCTACCTATCGTTGGACTAAGCCAAGTGTTGCTTTGGTTGGAGAAGCACAGTATAGCGATGGTTCATGTTTTGCTTGTGGTTACCAAGATTTGGGTATCGGAAAAATGATTGGTATGCCAGTTCCAGGAACTTGTAGTTTTGCAGGATGGGAAATGTTGCAAAATGGAAAAGTACTTTGGGGATGTGTACCAGTGAGTGCTAAGAATAAGCAAGGAGAGTGGATGGAAAATAACCAGACTACGCCTGATGTAATCATTAAAAATATGCCAGGTAAAATTGATCAAGGTATCGATCAGCAATTGGAAGCTGCTGTTGAGGACTTGATGAAAACTGTTGAATAGTTTATAATAAATCCAATTAGAGATTTATTTTTATATAAAAGGCTGTCCTTAATTGGGACAGCCTTTTTTTTGTGCTCTTTTTATGTCTTATTTTAGAAGAGATATCTTAATGTAGAATCTCATATTGGAGTTTTGAAATCTATTATTTCCTATCTTTAAGGGTTTGCTTTTTAGCGAACCGCTTAAAAAGAAGAGTCAAGCGATGCATTCATCCCAAATCTCATCTATGTTTAATTTTTTAATTAATAATGATGACAAAAAAGTACGATGTAATTATTGTTGGAGCTGGACCAGCTGGTATTTTCTGTGCCTATGAGCTGGTCAAATCTGGTAAGAAACTTAATATTCTGATGCTTGAAAAAGGCAGAGGAATTACCAAACGAAAATGTCCCAAGCATTTTAATGGAGGAACCTGTACACATTGCAAACCCTGTAGTATTACAACAGGTTGGGCAGGAGCAGGAGCATTTTCTGATGGAAAACTTTCTTTATCACACGAAGTAGGGGGAACATTACCTGAATATCTGGGTGTAGAAAAAACCATGGAGTTGATTAAATATACCGATGAGGTGTATTTAGAGTTTGGTGCAGATGGTGATATTCATGGTGAGGAGTTTAGTCCTGAAATGAAAGATATTAGACGAAAAGCAATTGAAGCGAACTTAAAATTGGTTCATTGTCCAGTCCGTCATTTGGGAACCGAAAAGGCCCAGGCATTGTATCACAAACTATACGATTATCTTATAGGTGAAGGCGTAGAAGTGCAGTTTAATTCGGCAGTAACCGATTTAATTATAGAAGATGAGGAGATAAAAGGTGTTCGTAACGGAAGTGGCGATTACTTTGCTGAGCAAGTAATGGTTTCTGTTGGTAGAGAGGGTGCTGATTGGTTAATGCAGAAGTGTGCCAAAGAAAATATTTCTACAGAAGTTGGTGCAGTTGACATAGGGGTTCGTGTTGAGTGTCGAAATGAAATTATGCAGGAGGTGAATGATAATTTCTATGAAGCGAAGCTAATTCATTATACCAAAACATTTGATGATAAGGTAAGAACTTTCTGTTCTAATCCAGGAGGTTTTGTATCATCGGAATATTATGAAGACGATTTGGCCGTTGTAAATGGTCATAGCTTTAAAGATTTGAAGAGTGATAATACAAACTTCGCTCTATTGGTGTCTCAAAAATTTACAGAACCTTTTAATGAGCCAATTCAATATGGAAAGCATATCGCTCGTTTGGCCAATATGCTAACAAAAAATCAGATTTTGGTACAGAGATTTGGAGACTTTATGCGTGGTCGTCGTACCACCAAGGATCGTTTGTATCGGAACAATATTATCCCAACTCTTAAGGATGCTGTACCAGGTGATTTAAGCTTAGTTCTGCCACATCGTATACTCAAGGATATTCGAGAGATGATAATGGCTCTGGATAAGGTGACACCCGGTTTAGCTTCGGATGAAACCCTACTGTATGGCGTTGAGGTGAAATTCTATTGTAATGTTGCTAAAGTGGGTAAAGACTTCCAGTCACTTTCAGTAAAGAACCTTTATATGGGGGGCGATGGCCCAGGTATTACTAGAGGATTGATGCAAGCATCGGTTAATGGTGTTGTTATTGCTCGAGAGTTCTTGAAGAAGTTCGATTAATTATAAAACGATATAAAGTAAAAGAGCCTGTGTAATGATTTACACAGGCTCTTTTTATATTTTAAATATGAGTTTACTCTAATTTTAGTTTACAGTTATTCGCTCTGATATCAACCTTCGATGAGGCTTTTTTTGAACCAAATTTCCCTTTAGAAATCGCTTTTTTGCCATCCATTCTTTTATCCGATTCTAAATCGAAGGCGCTTGTTTTATCAAATTTAACTGCACGATGATTAATTTCGTAGTTAAAGTTACATTTACTGCTAAAGCTTGCACCTAAGTTTCCGAATTTAGAATCTAATTTAACGAAGGAAAACATGTAATCGACATTGAAGATGTATAAGTGACCAAAGCTAATGTCGTAATCAATTTCACCACCCAAATTACTGATGTCAAATTTAGACAGGCTTGAAGAACCATAAAGAGATTCAATTTCTTTTATCTCGAATTTATCTCGTGACGATTTGATGTTCATATTATCAATAACGCCTAATTTATATTTAGAGTCGCGGCTATCGCCAGTAATTTTACTAGCTTCCTCAATATTAATTTCTGACCCGGCAACATTAAGATTAAGCTCATTAACCTGTCCAATCTTTATAAAGCTATTTGACCTTAGATCAAAATCGTTTTCCCCTTTTAGATTTTCAGCTGTAAATTCACAGGAAGATAAGTCAAGTTTTATATTCCCAGAATGGTTTGCAATAAATGTTCGTGAATTTTTTTGAACCAAATCCAACTGCGTTTTGGCAGGAAGGTAAATCGTATAGTCTACCTTAACTCGTCCCTTATTGAATATAGAATTGCTCAGTTTCTTGAATGTGAAAAAGTCACCAAATACGGTTTTTGCTATAATTAAGTCATCGCCTTCGGTCAGATCAATTGTAATATTATCGATCATAGTCTGAGCCTTTTCTGCTTTGTTACTTTCCGCAGAGATAGCTATATCAAATTTAATTTCATTTTTATCCCAAGCTTTAAATTCCACACGTGAGTAGCGTGAATCAATTTTAAGATTTGTAGTTGCTGAATAGGTTTTTGTAATTTTTTTTGTTTTGGTCTCAGCCTTTACCTGTATGTTAATTCCTATACAGATAAGCGTTAATAAGGTAATTTTAAGAAGTGTTTTCATATTTTGAAGATTACGTTTTTTTTATTGGTTTTCGAAGATCATGTTTTGTAAATTCGATTCCTAGTGGACGAGCTTATTTTCAAAAATAAAAAGGCTAGAGTAAAAATTGTTATCTATCCTGACTTATCCTTCTGATTTTAACAAAGATTAATAGAAGAATGGCAAAAAAGCTTGTTACCCGACCAATATAATCTCCATGCGTAGAATAGAAAGTTTTTCGGGAATGTAATTTGATTTCACCTTTCAGAGTCGCTTTTTTCCACCATTTTGTGTGCTCTACAATTTCACCTTTGGAGTTAATTAATGCCGAAATACCATTATTGGCGACTCTTACTATTTCTCTTCTATTCTCAATGGCTCTCAGGCGCGAAAAATCGAAATGACATTTATAACCCATCGAGTTTTTCCACCAACCATCATTCGTGATTAAACAAATAAATCCAGGTCTATTATTTACTCTTTGTGCACAGTAGTCTCCAAATACAGATTCAAAACAAACGATAGGAATAATTTCAGTGGAATCTGATGTTGTAAAAGACTTTGTTGTGTTTCTATTACTGTATGTGCCATTATAGCCTCCAAGTTCGAGTGAGTATTTCCCCAGAAAACTTAAATATTGAACAAAAGGCATTCGCTCGAAAAGAGGAACAAGCTTTGTTTTGTGATAAAATGTGGTCTTGTTATTCTTGTCAAGCAGTAAAGCTGAGTTGAATGATTCGTAGTAATAATTCTCATTGGCATTAAATCGACTTCCAGGGGGAATTTTATCACCTAACTTGTTAAAGCTGTGAACACCTATAAAGAATTCGCTTGTTGGATGTGTCTGTCTTAATGTTTTTAATTGATTAAAAGCTTTTGATTCTGTTGGATTAGATTCGTTAATTGCTTGTAGAATCATGGTTTCCGGACCAAATATAAAATCTACTTTTTCTTTTTTAAGAAGAGAGTCTATAACTGAAAAGAAGATGTTCAAATGTTTCGTTTCATTTTCAGGATTGAACTTTTCAGTGTAGGGATCAAGGTTAGGCTGATGTAAGTAGAAGCTTTTACTTGAGTTCGAAATTTCAGATTGATTGTTTAAATAAAGAGAAGAGCTAATAGGAAAAATAATTAAAAGAAGTAGTTGAATTAAGCTCTTGTAGTTTCTTTTTTTCAGTAGAATATAGAAAGAAATGTTGACTAAAATGACCCAAAGGCTTCCTCCACGTACCCCTGTATATTCATACCACTGTACCAGTTTTGGCTGAGTGGTAAAGGCATTTCCCAAATTAAGCCAAGGCCATGCTAAATCCCACTGAGTGTGAAAGTACTCAAAAGCTAAACCAATAATCAGGAAAGGAAAAAGAATGGAGATATTAAGTTGTTTACGGGTAATTGAAATTAGCCAGAATACGGTCGCTTGAATGGCCGAATTAATTAGAATAATAAGCGTAACTCCTATTAATTGAGCTTCGCTTACCCACCAATAGGATAGTGAATTCCAAATGAGGAAAGCCAAAAATGAGTAGTTGAAAAGCCAATAAGGATTATCTTGTTTGTAGCTTTCTTCTTCGAGGATGAGGAGTGGGAGGAATGCTATAAATAAGGTGAAAAAGAATATAGAAATAGTCCAAGGCATGGCAAGTAAGAGACCTGATGATATTGCCAGTAGACTTGCTTTGTATTTCATATTGTTCTCGATTTATTTCAAAGATATAATTTTTTGATCTTACCTATGGGTTAAATTAACTCCGAAAAGGATGAGGCAGATCGCAATTATTTGACTGATTGTGATTTGGTCTCCTCCAATTGTAATTCCCCAAAATAAAGCGACTACAGGAATTAGATAGGCTATAGATGCTGCAAAAATATGGGATGATCTTTTTATCAGCTGGTTGTAGAAAATCACACCAAAGAAAGTTAATATAGCAAGTAGCCCTAGCATTAATGCACTTTGTGTGAAATTATTAGTTCCGAGAACAGACTGCAAATCAGTAGTGACAAGGAAAATTCCTGCCATAGGACCTACAAAGAGAAAGGCTAGAGAAGCAATTTCAATGCCATTGAGATTTGGTAAAGCAAAGCTGACAATATTGATACTTATAGCAACTGAAAGGATAGCCATAAATACATAAAAGACGCCCATAAATTGAGTGCTTCCAAATGAATCTCCCAAGAGGGCAATCATACAAGTACCGATAAGGCCAAGTACAATACCAAGAATTGTATTTCGATTTGATTTCCCTTTGAAAAAGAGAATTGCTAATACTAGCGTTATACTTGGTAACATAGCATTAAGCATGCCTGCCAGCGATGAGTTGATTAAGGTTTGAGCTTTGGCAAAAAAGAAGGATGGACCTATGTTTCCAGCTATACCTGAAAGTAATAAAGGTCCAACATTTTTTTTATTCAGTTTCTTAAAGTTTTTGAAAATTAAAGGTAAGAATAAAACGAATGATAAGAAAACTTGAAAAGCAGCAACCTGACTGTGAGTAAAGCTTTTTAGAGCAATTTCTCTCAATATATACGGACTTCCCCAAATGAAGGAAACTAATAATAAGAGTATCCAGTTTTTGTGTTTCGCTTGCATTTTTGTCGAATAAGTATTGGTTCAAGGTGCCAGACCTCAAACTTGTTTTTTATTTTCATCCTCACATCCTCACATCCTCACATCCTCATCCTTCGACTTCGCTCAGGACAACGCATCCTCTAAAGAAATTAGTCCTTATCTTCTTCAAAGGCTTTATATTTTGCAGTCAGATTTGCAATCATCTCACTAAACGAACTAACTGCTGCAAGTGTATCTTTAGAAACTTCTTTTTTCTGAAGACGAAGCATTAAAATACCATATAAAGCTGTTAAACAAAGTTCGATGTCATTATTCTCTTCAGTTGCCTGCGATTTGGTTCTAAACTCAGCAATATGGCCTGCAGATTTTTGGAATAATGCAATATAGGCACTGTCTTTTTTGTTATTAAGTAAGTGCATATGAAAATCGAATAGCTCGTTAATATTATTATTGATGATCTGAAGATGACCTTTTTCCTCGATCTTTTCAATTTTCATCATCTCAATCAGGTTTTCATACCATTCCTTAATCTCGATTTGCTTATCCTCTGGTTGTTTAAAATGTTGAAGAACGGCTTCAGTAATTAAATTAATATCAAACTTATAGGCTCTGATTAAATCTTCAACTTGCCACATATAAAGAATGTATTCAGCTAAATTGGTCTTTCTTTTTTCTTGTGCTATAATCATCTGTTAGATCTTAAATATTTTATTAATTCGTTTAGAATACCTTCTTAATCATTACCTTTAAGCTTGTCAATCATTCGGCGGTCATGCTTGGTAGGTCTACCAATGCTTCTATCACGTTTTTCAAAACCAAAGCTTCGTGTTGCATCAAGTAGGTTGAGTTGATCCTGAGCCGTAACATCTTTTACAAAATCGACTGCTAGTTTGGCCGACATTCTTTTTCCAGATATGTCCAGAACTTTATACGATCGTGTAATAGGCGGTACTCTTATATCAATAGTTTCATTTAGTCTGACTTCTCTCGATGGCTTTATTGTAACACCACCTATCGTGACTTTCCCTTTTTTACACGCTTCAGCTGCCATACTTCTTGTTTTGAAAATACGTACAGCCCACAGCCATTTGTCAATTCTAACTTTATTGTCCATAGTATGCTATCTATTTTGTAAAAGTAGGACTAATTATAAATCTTATTCCGCCGATTCGTTTTTAGGCTTTTTAGGTTCTTTTTTGGTATTGTAAGAGGTCATGGTACGTTGCACACCAATTGTACTAATACCTTTAATCATGTTAATGCAGATTTTGTATAGCTCAGGAAGTTTTTCTATTTCTTCCTCCGACCATTTACCTAAGACGTAATCAATCTGTTTTCCTCTACTAAATTCAGCACCAATTCCAAAACGAAGGCGAGCATAGTTTTGATGACCTAAAGTTTTGTTGATATGCTTTAAGCCATTATGCCCAGCATCGCTACCTTTTGGGCGTAAACGAAGAGTGCCGAATGGAAGAGCTAAATCATCCACTAAAATCATCATATTCTCAACAGGAATGTTTTCTTTTTGCAACCAGTAATTTACCGCTTTGCCGCTGAGGTTCATATAGGTACTTGGTTTTACAAGAATGTACTGTCGTCCTTTAAATTTATATTCAGCAATAGCTCCGTAACGTCCATCTTTGAATTCGATTTTTGCGGTTTCGGCCAGTGCATCTAAAATTCTAAAACCAACATTGTGTCGGGTGTGATAATATTCTGGACCAATATTTCCAAGCCCGACAATTAAGTATTTCATATCAGCATTTTTTTCTGAATCATTGGCTTTTCCTTTTCTAAATATATCTGAGATAAATTTAAACATAGTGCTTGTGATTTGAGCGGAAGAATAAAGGCCAATTTAATCAATAGTTTTTGATCTTTTATACTTGATTCTACAAGTTCGATTCTATTGAAAGAAATAACTTGTAAAATGGTTTTAAAATAAAACTCCCAAGCATGAAGGCTTGGGAGCTTGTATTTTATTAAAGTAGATTGCTTTAACAATCTCACAATGTTGCTTATGCTTCTTCCGAACCACTTGCCATTGCAGCAGCACGAGCAGCTCTGGTAAGTTTCACCTGAACAACAACAGCACTCTTAGCGTTTAATAATTCAAGTTTGTCAAAAGATAATTCACCAACTTGAATACTCTTACTAAGGCCTAAGTTAGTAACATCAATAGGAAGAGACTCTGGAAGATCCTTCATCATTGCTTTAACCTTAAGTTTTCTTAGGTTTACAGCAAGCTTACCACCTGATTGTACACCAATTGCGAAACCTTCAACTTTAACAGGAACTTCAACTTCGAAAGCTTTATCTTCAGTTACCTGGAAGAAATCAACGTGAAGAGGCTTATCAGTTACAGCGTGGAATTGAACTTCTCTCATTACAGCTGTGAAAACTTTTCCCTCAACATCAAATTTAACGATAAACACCTCTGGAGTGAAAAGCAATTTGTTAAGATCTTTTTCGCTTACAGCAAAGTGAATGTTTTCACCAGCACCGTATAGCTCACAAGGAACTAATTCTTCTTTACGTAAAGCTTTAGTCGCTTTTTTTCCTAGATCTGTTCTTAATGAACCTTTTAATTCTAAAGTTTTCATTGTACTTTTTTTGTTATGCTACTCAATACAAATTTCAATGCCTTTGGTAAGCAGGCTCAATTTATATCCCATCACACGATTATAAATAGTTTTACCAAAATTCGACGCAAATATATCAATTATAAAATAAAATTCGAGCTAATTGACTCGTTATTATAAACATTAAGGATTGTTTTTGCAAAGATGTCAGCAATCGTTAATGTTTTAATCTTAGAAGAAGTCCCCTCTAATTGAATAGAATCTGTGAAAAGAACTTCTTCAAGTGCTGATTCTTCAATTCTTTCGTTAGCAGGTCCAGAAAGGACAGCATGTGACGCAATAGCTCTAACACTGATAGCTCCTTTATCTTTAAGCATGTTAGCGGCTTTAGCAATTGTACCTGCTGTGTCAATCATATCGTCAACAATAACAACATTCTTTCCTTCTACTTCACCAATAGCAGTCATTTCACCAACGACATTTGCTTTTTCTCTACTCTTGTGACAAATTGCAAGCCCAGCATTTAAATATTTAGCGTACGCATTTGCTCTTTTACTTCCTCCCATATCAGGAGATGCAATAACTAAATTTTCAAGATTTAAATCTTTTAAATGAGGTAAAAGTACCGATGAACCATAAAGGTGATCAACAGGAACATCAAAGAATCCTTGAATTTGATCAGCGTGTAAATCCATTGTCATAACACGATCTACACCAGCAGCCATTAATAAATTGGCCACAAGTTTTGCACCGATAGCAACTCTAGGACGATCTTTTCTGTCCTGACGAGCAAATCCGAAATAAGGCATTACGGCACAAACTTTATAGGCAGATGCTCTTTTAGCTGCATCAATCATCATTAAAAGTTCCATTAAGTTGTCAGCAGGAGGAACAGTAGATTGAACGATAAAAACGTGAGCTCCACGTACGGTTTCTTCGAAAGCAACTTCGAATTCTCCATCACTAAAGTTAACGACACTTGAATTACCGACTTCTAGTCCGGCTGCTTCAGCAATTTGAGAAGCTAGTTTTTCACTCTTTGAACCTGCGAAAATTTTAATTGGGGCATTCATAATTTGGCTGTTTTTTACTGATGTTTTTAAGTGCTTAAATACACTTATTATTGAATTGAATAGACTCTTAAAACTGGACTAAAACAATGATGGTGCAAATTTAAGAATATAAACTCGTTTTTTTATAAGAATTTAAGAGTAAATATTGTATTTGCGCTCTTGTAACTAACGACTTAATAGGTCGTAGTTTATAATCAAAAAAGAAGATTTCGGAGGGAAATCTTCTTTACTGGCATTTTCTTTAGAAGCTGACAATCTTATTCGTTTCTTCTATAAATTTTAATATGTCTTCTTGTCCCATTCCAGATGAAGAGGAACTGATGAAGTAAGTGGGCATCTCTTCCCATCTTACCAACATTTGTTGTTTATAAGCCTCAATATTGTCAGCTAGATTTTTTTTAGTAAGCTTATCAGCTTTTGTGAAGATGATGGAAAATGGAATACCATTACCATTCAACCATTCCATAAAATTAAGGTCAATTTGTTGGGCATCGTGACGTGAATCAACTAAAACAAAAATATTAACCAAGTTTTCACGCTTTTCAATATAGCTATAAATGATTTTACTGAAACCACTTTTTAGGTTTTTCGAAACTTTGGCATAACCATAGCCAGGAAGATCGACCAAATACCATTCCTTATTGATTAAGAAATGATTTATGAGTTGTGTTTTACCAGGTTTGCCTGAAATTTTAGCTAAACCTTTATGATTTGTTAGCATATTAATCAGGGAAGATTTCCCAACATTCGAACGTCCGATAAATGCATATTCAGGCATATTTGCTTTCGGGCATTTTTTCACCTCACTGTTCGAAATTATAAATTCAGCTGTATTGACCTTCATGGTTTTCTTTTTTTTTGCTGGGCAAAGTTAATCAGAAACTATTCGAATTGAAATATTCCGACTTATAATATTGATTGACTTTCCTTTTTCGGTGAAGAGAATCTGATTTTTGGACTTAAATATCTTTTTATAGCTTATTGAATAAAAACTTCAAGAAGTTTTGTATCCTGTTTTGGTACCAAAGTTAAATTCTTTAAACTTGCTGGAATCAATACTGTCTCTCCTTTGGTTAAAGAAACAGACTCTTCACCTTCAATTTGAATGTTACAATCACCCTCAAGACAAATGTAGATAACGAATGAATCCAGATTGAAATAATCATTTTCAATAGGTTTGTTGAATTCAAGAAGGTTTGTCGTGAAAAATGGACACTTAACGAGCTTTGAAGATTCGTTGATCTTAGATTCAAAATCTGTTCTGTGTTTTTTCTCAAAATTATAATCTAAAACGTCTTTGGCTAAATCTAAATGAAGTTCACGAGCATTACCTTCTGCATCTCGTTTATCCCAATCGTAAATTCGATAAGTAATATCAGAGGTTTGTTGAATTTCTGCTAGAAGAACACCTTTACCAATGGCATGAATTCGCCCGGGAGGGATGAAAAAGCAGGCATCAGATTCAGCTTTTTCTCTATTAATTAATTGAGGTAAATTGCCATTCTGGATGGCGTCAAGAAATAAATTTTTATTCATAGCTTGGTTAAACCCAAGCATAAGTTCTGCATTCTTTTCAGCTTCTATTATATACCACATTTCGGTTTTACCATAAGCCTTGTGCTTTTCAAGCGCAAACTCATTGTCAGGATGAACCTGAACCGATAAATTTTCACTTGCATCTAGAAACTTAATAAGCAATGGGAATTCTACACCAAATTGATCGTAAACTTTATCACCAACCAATTCACCCATATAGACCTCTATTAGTTCTTCTAAATCGTTACCCTCCAGAAATCCATTTTTAACGACAGAAAGATCACCCTCTAAACCTGAAATTTCCCAACTTTCACCAGTTTTAATATTAGAGTCAAACTTTTTGTTTAGAATCGTATTTAATCGATTCCCTCCCCAAATTTTTTCTTTGGGAATAGCAGTGAATTTTAATGGATATAAGTTCATAAAGACTATTTTGGTATATGTGGTTCTGGTAAAAACTATTTAGATATTGAAAGTTCGTTTTAGATATTGTAGAATCTATTGAACTTTAAACTCAATATAAAATTTGTATCTTTGCTCAGCAAAATTAATGCAAATTTATAATATTTGATTTAAATACCATTTCGCATGTTAATAATTGGAATAGCCGGAGGTACAGGTTCAGGAAAAACAACCGTTGTGAGAAAGATAATTGAACGGCTACCTAAGGGTGAAGTTGCTGTATTACCTCAAGATTCCTATTATCGAGATAGTAGTCATTTGCCATTAGAAGAAAGGCAGAAAATTAATTTCGATCATCCTAATTCAATTGAGTTCGAACTTCTGCAAGAACATTTAAAACAATTGAAGAGTGGTTCTTCCATTGATCAACCGATCTATTCTTATTTGACCTGTACTCGGTCTGAAGAAACAATTCCAGTTCAGCCAACCGAGGTGGTTATAATTGAAGGTATTTTGGCTTTAACTCAGCCTGAATTACGCGACCTGATGGATATCAAAGTTTTTGTAGATTGTGATGCCGACGATAGGTTGAATCGAGTGATAAAGCGTGATATTATTGAGCGAGGTCGATCAGTCGAGATGGTTTTAAACCGTTATGAAGATACGCTTAAGCCAATGCATTTGCAGTTTATTGAACCAACTAAGCGCTATGCTGATATCATTGTACCACAAGGAGGAAATAATCATGTTGCAATTGATATTTTAACTCAATTTATTCAGAAAAATTTAAAAGTAAGAGTGTAATTAATTGCACTAAGATATATCGCGTAAAGAGGAGATTTTGTAATAATCTCCTTTTTTTATAGATTTAATTTTCATTTATGATAAATTATTGATTATGCTTGATGATGTTAAGATAGAAGATTTACTTTTTGTTGATATTGAAACGGTTTCAGGTGAAGCTGATTTTGCAAAAGTTAGCCCTAAAATGCAGGATTTATGGGAGAAAAAATCAAATTATTTTAGAAATGATGAGCAATCTGCAGCTGATGTATATGCAAGAGCAGGAATCTATTCTGAATTTGGAAAAGTAGTTTGTATTTCGACAGGGGTAATTGTACGAAAAGGAACTGAAAAACATTTTAAGGTAAAATCATATTACGGTCATGATGAAAAGCAATTATTAGTCACTTTTGGTGAAATGCTTGATCGTTTTTGTTCAAAACCGACAAAAAATCTATGTGCCCACAATGGAAAAGAATTCGATTTCCCATATATCGCACGACGAATGTTAATTAATGGTTTGAAATTACCCAAGGCTTTAAATATAGCAGGAAAAAAACCTTGGGAAATTAAGTTTGTCGATACTATGGAGTTGTGGAAATTTGGTGATTATAAGCATTATACTTCTTTGGCACTATTGTGTGAGATCTTTAATATTCCTACTCCCAAAGACGATATTGACGGATCGATGGTTGGACAGGTATATTGGGAGGAAGATGACATGGAGCGTATTGCTATTTATTGTGAAAAGGACATTTTAGCTACGGCCCAATTGTTTCTTCGATACAAAGGAGAAGATTTGATTCCTGAAGCTAATTTTGAAAGGGTTTAAATTTAGTATCATAATCTGTGCAATAATTTGCTTAGTTTCGTGTTTGAAATAATGTAAATGAAATAGGTCTTAGTTTAAAAGCTAATTTAAAATAGAAAGATGAAAAAAAATAGACTTAAAAGCTTAGGGATTTTTGTTGTGTTCGTGTTCTCAATTGCTCTGACATCATGTGGAGGAAGCAGTGGTGGAGGAGATACAGAAATAGATTTCGAACAGAAAGATTTAGTCAATAAATATTGGTATTCAAACCCTTACTTGTCTTCAAGTTATGAGAATGATGACGCCGTAATAGTGTATCGATTTGAAAGTGGGGGAATGCTAAAACGTCAACAGTATAGTGGTAGGCTTAATGAAAATGTAGGAACATGGAGTTTGATTGATGATGTTCTTGAAATTGTTGATAATTCTATTGAAGGTGCAATTACGCAAAAATGGTTTATTCAATCAGGTTCAACAATAAACTTATTAAAGTTAAATAGCAGTTCGGGTAGACGTGAATTTACAACCTCAATCGATGGAATAGATGATGTTACTGCGGATGCTTATGTTGTGAGTGACTTACGTTTGGTGGATAATGTTTTTAAGGCTGACTATAGAATTGATTATGAAGTGTATGGATCTGATGTTGAAGAGGTCGTTGCAATGCAAAGTTCAAGTAAGAAAGAAGAGCTGATTGAGTCAAGAAATTATATGAATGCGAAGATTTTTGTCCTTTCAGATGAGGGATTAAATCGCTACTTGGAAGACTTTACAAAAGCTCAAAAAATTCAGTTTTATTTAAAAACGAAAGGAAATGATAAATTCAAATTGGACGAAGATTTATACGCGGATAAACTAGAAAGTCTTGATAATACTAAAATACGAATTATAAAGTCTCCAGGCTCACCTTCAGTGACTGTTGAATGGAAGGCGATTGACAAAGAAGATATTCGTTATAATATTGAAATATTATCTTCGAAATCGAATTCAGAATTACCTTTATTCAGAAGTTATTCTCAAACAGCACAAGGAAGTGAAGAGAAATCACTTGAAATATCTCAGGAAATAGGTGCTGAAATACGTCTGGATAATACCAAAATGGTTGTTGGAGAGAACTACCTTATCAGAATTTCTGGAATTGAGTATGAAGAATGGATTGATTATGATAATTCAGATGATGTTAAGTATAATATACAGGCTAAAACAATTTTTACTTCAAGTATTGTTTGGTAGTAAAAGAAGAATTAAACGTAGTGTGAAAGAGCCGAATAGAAATAATTTCTATTCGGCTCTTTTATTTTATCTAATCCGATTATTCCAAAATAAAGTAGTTTACTGTTTTTACTAGCAAGTCAGCTTGTTCGGCATGCACCCAATGTCCTGCTTTAGGAATGCTTGTAATTTCAGCATAAGGAAATATGGTACGAATTTGTTTATGGTCATTATCACAAATATAATTCGAATCTTCGCCTCTAATAAATAGAACAGGAAAACCAGTAATGCCGTTTCCTTTAAGGAAAGAGTTTTCATTAATGCCATCCATTATTTGTGGAAGATATGCACTGATGGTTTCAATATTTAGTTTCCAACCGAAACTCTTATCATCATTTCTCTTAAGATTTTTCAATAAGAATTGCCTTACCTTTTCGTTCGTGATGTGTCTAGAAAGTTCAAGATTGATTTCTGTTCTTGATTTAAACGAGCTTAAATCGATATTGAGAATTACAGAAACAATATGTTCGTGATTGATAGTTTGCGGCGTGTAATCAGATATTTTACTGTAGTTTTTCGGAGCAATATCTACCACCAGCAAACTATTTACTCTTTCAGGGTGATCAACCGCAAAAAACATGACTGTTTTGCCCCCCATAGAGTGCCCAAGAAGAATAGCTTTATCAATCTGCTGATCGTCCATAAATTCCAGAAGATCATTTTTTAGATCGGAATAGGTGTGCGAATCGGCATGTGGTGAATGGCCATGATTTCTTTGATCGATTAAAAAAACTTCGAAGTTTTTCGAAAGTTCCTTTGCTATACTTAACCAGTTGTCCAAACTTCCATAAAGGCCATGAACAATTATCAGGGCAGGTCCCTCACCAAGTTTCTTATAATTGAGTTTCATGGCAATGAATTAAAGAAAAGTTGTTTGGTGTGAAACAGAGTTCCTTCACACCAAACGATTGTGTTTTATTTTAATTGACGCTTGTACATTTGAACCGTATTCTGCATTCCAAAATACAAAGCATCAGCAACTAATGCGTGTCCAATTGAAACTTCTGCCAAATGTGGTACATTTTCGTTGAAAAATTTCAAATTCTCCAAACTTAAGTCATGTCCAGCATTAATGCCAAGCCCTAATTCATGTGCCTTTTCTGCAGCAATAGTAAATTGTTGTACAGACTCTTTAGGGTTTGTAGGGTATTCCGTAGCGAAAGGTTCAGTATAAAGTTCAATTCTATCTGTACCTGTGGCTTTTGCTCCCTCAATATTTTTCAGATTCGTGTCTACAAAAATTGATGTACGAATACCGGCAGATTTGAATGTAGAAATCACTTCAATCAAGAAATCCTTGTTGCTCACTGTATCCCAACCTGCATTGGAGGTTATAGCTTCTGGTGGATCTGGAACAAGTGTTACTTGATCTGGGCTAACTTTCAATACCAAATCAATAAACTCTTTATTTGGGTATCCTTCAATATTAAATTCAGTTGTAACAATTTTTTTAAGATCTAATACATCCTGATAACGAATGTGGCGTTCGTCAGGACGAGGGTGAACAGTGATGCCTTCAGCACCAAATCTTTCACAGTCGGTTGCCATTTTGCAAACATTGGGCGTATTGCCGCCTCGGGCGTTTCTTAATGTTGCAATTTTGTTTATATTTACACTAAGTCTAGTCATTTTATGAAGAATAATTGAGTTGTTAGAATTAAAACTCAAATTTGTACTATTACTTGTTTTGCTTAAAGACAAAATTAGAAGTATTTCCTTGAAAAAAAACCCTATATGATTGCAAAAGATTTAATTTCTGATGTTGTTCCGGTTTTAAGAGAGTCTGACACGGGCCTTCAAGCTCTTAATTGGATGGAAATATTTAAAGTTTCTCACCTTCCAATTGTTAGAGGCGATGAGTTTATAGGGCTTCTTTCGGATAATGATATCTATGATTTAAATCAAGTTGAAGAATCCATTGGGAAGCAAAAGTTGTCTCTTTTTAGCCCTTTCGTAACCCAGAATCAGCATATTTACGATGTTATAGAAAAAGTCTCTCATCTAAAGTTAACTGTAATTCCTGTTCTTTTGGAAGATGAAACATATCTGGGCTTGATTACACTGAGTGATCTAATGCAATATGTTGATAATATTTTTGCTGTAAGTGAAGTGGGAGGGGTTATTGTTTTAGAATTAAATTCGATTGATTATTCTTTGAGTGAAATTGCTCAAATTGTTGAAGGAAATGACGCTAAAATATTAAGCCTTTATATAAAATCATCTGAGACTTCCCGTAAAATTGAACTAACACTTAAGATTAATAAAACGAATCTAACATCTATTATTCAAACACTGCATCGTTACGATTACCTTGTTAAATCATCTTATTTGAGAGATGATGATATGCAAGATTTACTTCTTGACCGTTATAATTCATTCATGAAGTTTTTGAATACATAGTTTTGTAACTCAAAAACTCTTTAGTCTTGTTTGGATTCTCTATTCCCTTATATTTGTGAACAAATACTAGATACGTACTATTGTATCATAGAAACTGGATATGAGATCATAAATTTATCCTTTTAATATGAAAAACTTATTTTATTAGAAAAAATATGAAGGTAGCCCTGTTTGGGAAGCAGTTTAGCAAAGATTTTCTAGATAGCTTTAAATTAATTTTAAGCGAGTTTAATTCACGAAAAATTAAACTTTGTATTTATCGTCCTTTCTATAATTATATTGTACAGGATTTGAACTTTTCACCTGATGTTAATGAGTTTTTTACTCAGTATGCAGATTTGGATAAAGAGGTTGATTATTTTTTCAGTATAGGTGGCGATGGAACTTTTCTTGATGCTGTAACCATTGTACAAGATTCAGGAGTCCCTATTGTAGGCGTAAATAGTGGACGTTTAGGATTTATGGCCGATATTGCTCAAGATGAAATCCCAGATGCTATTTCAGATATTTTTGAAGGTAATTTTTCAATTGAAGAGAGAACTTTACTTAAAGTTCAATCAGAAACAAATGGTTTATTTAAAGAGTTTAATTATGGCTTAAACGAGTTTACCGTCCATAAAAAAGATTCAGCATCAATGATAACCATTCATACTTTTATAGATGGTGAATATCTTAATTCATATTGGGCAGATGGTTTAATTATTTCTACTCCAACTGGTTCTACGGCCTATTCATTAAGTGTTGGAGGACCAATTTTGATACCTAATACACAGAATTTTGTAATCTCCCCAATATCTCCTCATAATCTTACTGTCCGTCCTATTGTGGTTCCAAATCATCAGGAAATTACCTTAAAAGTTGAAGGCAGAAGCGATAGCTACTTGGCATCATTAGATTCAAGATCGATTAGTTTTGGATCTTTAAATGAGTTGAAAATAAGTAGAGCTGATTTTAAAATAAAAGTATTGAAATTAAAAACTCATTCATTTTACAATACCCTTCGTAACAAGCTTATGTGGGGGGTGGATAAGCGTAATTAGCTAGGTTTTAGTTGTTAATGAAAAGTTTTGTGAACCGCGGTTAATTTTTGTTAAGACCCGAGGTTTTTTCAGATTATATGCTACTTTTGTAGCTTATCATTGAATAATATTCGAAATTTAGCTTGTTCTGTTTTGCAATAAGAAGAGTTAAGTTACATAAACGAGTTTTTCATGTACAAATTTATATTAGGTGTATTATTCTTTTTTGTTGGTAATGTTTTATGTGCTCAGAATTCTTCTGATGTCGGAATCATTGTAGGAGCCAACTACTATTTGGGAGATATTAATCCTAACAAACAACTTTATTCTAGTTCGCCAACACTTGGTTTTATGTATCGATATAATTTCGGTTCCAGGTATGCTTTGAGAACGAGTTTAGGTTTTGGAAGTTTAAAAGGTGATGATTTGGATTTTGATAATCAATATCAACAATCAAGAGCAGCTTCTTTTGAAACAGAATTGGTTGAGTTTTCCCTTCAAATGGAATTTAACTTTCAACCTTTCTTAGTGCCATTGTCAAGTAGAGCAAAACGTTTTTCGCCCTACGTTACAAGCGGTTTGTCGTATATATCATCTAGTAGTACGACATCATCATTTGCTATTCCCATGGGAATAGGATGTAAATATTTAATTGGTAAACGTTGGACAGCCGCAGTGGAGTGGTCGTTCAAAAAGAGCTTTACTGATGATTTGGATGGTTTAAGTGATCCAAATAAATTAAATATGTCTAGTAATACGTTTCATAATAATGATTGGATGTCATTTGTTGGCGTAACATTAACATTGCAGCTCTTCAACGATTTGCAATGTCACGCATATGATAGAATTATAAAATAATATGTTGACTGTAGATAAGATAATAACAGATAAATTACCTAAGCACATTGCCATTATAATGGATGGTAATGGCCGATGGGCTAAAGAAAGAGGTGAACATCGTATTGTAGGTCATCAAAATGGGGTAGAAGCCGTTCGACAAACAGTAGAGGGAGCCGCTGAAATTGGTATATCTTATCTAACACTTTATGCATTTTCTACTGAGAATTGGAATCGTCCTAAAGATGAAGTTTTAAGCTTGATGTCTTTATTGGTTGATGCTATCGATAATGAGACACCAACTCTTATGAAGAATAATGTGCGTTTGAAAGCAATTGGAGATCTAAGTACTTTGCCAGACGATGTGAAAGCAAAACTGGATGGTACAATTGCAAAAACTGATGTTAATTCAGGTTTAACTTTGGTTTTGGCCTTAAGTTATAGTGCGCGATGGGAAATTGTCGACGCAGTAAAACAAATTGCTCATAAAGCGAAAAGTGGTGAGTTTTCGATCGAAGATATTGATGTGTCAATGTTTGAAAATCACTTGACAACAAAAGGAATTCCTGATCCAGAATTAGTGATTCGTACGAGTGGTGAGCACCGTATTAGCAATTTTCTGTTATGGCAGATAGCCTATTCGGAATTCTATTTTACAAAATTGTTTTGGCCAGATTTCAATAAGGATGAACTGTGTAAAGCCATTTTGGATTATCAAAATAGAGAAAGACGTTTTGGTAAAATTAGTGAGCAAGTAAAAAATAAATAAGAATTAACTATTCAATTAGATAATGATTAAGCGATTAACTTTCCTCTTTTCTCTTCTTATAAGTTTGAGTACTTTAGCACAAGAAGCCGATACTATTTACAATCCAAAGGTGGACTACTCTTCTCCTAAAAAATACGAAATTGGTGGAGTTTCAGTTTCGGGTATTAAGCACCTTGAAAGTGATGTTCTGATCCGAATTGCAGGGTTGAAAACTGGCCAGCAGATTGATATCCCTGGAGATAAGATAACTAAGGGTATCCAAAAGCTTTATAAACAAGGTTTGTTTTCCGATATCAATGTTACCGCAACAAAACTTATTGGGAAGAAAATGTTCTTGAATATTCATTTGCAGGAACGTCCACGTTTGTCAAGTGTTAATTATGGTGGACTTTCAAAAAGTGAAACAACAAAACTTAAGGAAAAGCTTAAATTACAAAAAGGTATCCAAGTCACAGATTTTCTAATTAGTAGAACAGAATCTGTAGTTAAAGATTACTTTAAAGAGAAAGGATATTATAATACTAATGTAAATATTGTACAGCGTGATGCTTCGGATGAAGAAAATAGCGTTGTTTTAGATATAATTGTTGATCGAAATAATAAAATTAAAGTTCGCAATATTTTTGTTGAAGGGAATGATGCCTTTACAACTAAAAAAATTAAGAAATACATAAAGAATACGAAAGAAAAGCGACTGAAAAACTTTTTGAAATCATCGAAATACATTGAAGAGAAGTGGGAGGAAGATAAAATAACTCTTGTAGAAAAATTCAATGAAAAAGGATATCGTGATGCTTTAATTATTTCTGATAGTATTGTGAGTGTTGAAGACGATAGAGTGGATATCTATCTGAAATATAAAGAAGGTAATCGTTATTACTTTAATGATGTTACATGGGTTGGAAACACCGTCTACAATTCTTTTGTTCTCGATCAGGTTTTGAAATTGAAAAAGGGTGATACTTATAATAAAACCTTACTAGATAAACGTCTTTCTATTGAAGATGATGCCGTTAGTAATCTTTATTTGGATAATGGGTATTTATTCTTTAACGTCAATCCTGTGGAAACGGTTGTGGGAACAGATTCTATTAATATTGAGATGCGTATTGTTGAGGGAAAGCAAGCTTATATTGATAGAGTAAATATTATTGGTAATACAAAAACTCACGAGCATGTAGCGCGTAGAGAGTTGTATACATATCCTGGTGAGCTCTTCAGTAAGAAAGATATTATTCGATCTGTTCGAGAGTTAGCACAATTGGGGCACTTCGATCCTGAAGCAATTAATCCGGATATTCAACCAAAACCTGAAAGTGGTAAGGTTGATATTAATTATGAGTTAGAAGAAAAAGCCAATGACCAAATAGAACTTTCCGGAGGTTGGGGAGCAGGTATGATCATCGGTACTGTAGGATTGAAGTTTTCGAATTTCTCGATTCGTAATATGTTCAATAAAGAGGCTTGGAGTCCTCTACCAACAGGTGATGGCCAAACATTAAGTGTTCGTGCTCAAACGAATGGTTCATATTATAGTTCATATAGCCTTTCATTTGTAGAGCCGTGGTTGGGTGGTAAAAAACCAACTTCCTTAAGTACTTCTTTTTACTATTCAAAACAATCTGGATATAGTCGTTCGTACAGTCAGTATTATAATAATAATAGGCCGAATACTGATCAGCAGCAGGAAGTATTAGGTATGAGCGTTGGTTTGGCGAGAAGATTAAAATGGCCTGATGATTATTTCTCTTTGTATAATGAAGTGAGTTATCAGAATTATCGTTTGAAAGATTGGAACTATTATTTAATACATAACGGAACATCTAATAACTTTAGTTTCACGACAACTTTATCTAGAAGTTCTATTGATAACCCTTTATATACCCGAAGTGGATCTTCATTCTCATTGAGTATGAAAATTACCCCTCCTTACTCTTTATTTGATGGTGTTAATTATTCTCGATTAACGGATAGTGACAGAGATATGCAGACCAAGCATAAATGGATTGAGTATCATAAGTGGGTGTTTAAAGGAAAAATGTTCTCTCCAATTTTAAATAAAACGGATAAATTGGTTTTATATACTGGAGCTGAGTTTGGTTATTTGGGACATTACAATAAAGATAAACGTTCACCTTTTGAAGGTTTCGAAGTTGGTGGTGATGGTATGTCAGGATATTCAATGTATGGTAGCGATAATATTGGACTTCGTGGATATGGAAATGGAACTTTAACACCAATTGCCGCAAATGGTCAGCGTTTAGGCGGTAACATCTATTCAAAGTTCACTGCGGAAGTACGATACCCATTATCTTTAAGTCAATCTGCAACAATTTATGCATTAGCATTTGCTGAAGCAGGTAATGCTTGGTATGAGTTCGAAGACTTTCAACCATTTAATATCAAGCGGTCAGCAGGTATAGGTATGAGAATCTTCTTGCCAATGTTCGGATTACTTGGAATTGATTGGGCTTATGGATTTGATGAAGCCTCTAGACCAGGTGAGAATGGAAGTCAGTTTCATTTTGTAATCGGTCAACAGTTTTAAATAAGTAGAAACGTTCTTTTTCTTGTTTAATTTAAATTTAAAATTTGTAAATTCGGTACTTTCAAAAAAAGGAAATGTCCTAGTTGATTTCTTTTCGTAAGCTTATTTAAACTATATGAATATTATGAGGAAATATTTGATTTGCCTTTTAAGTTTTCTATTGTTGAGTGGTTCAGCTATTCTAGCACAACAGCAGAGATACGGTTTTGTTGATACTTCTTATATTCTAGATCATGTTCCAGATTATAAATCTGCGCAGGATCAGTTGAATGAATTTTCTGCTAAATGGCAATCAGAAATAGAGAGTGTATATCAAGAAATAGCTAATCTGCATGCAAAATTGCGTAAAGATCAAATATTTTTATCTCCAGAACTAAAATTGAAAAAGGAAAAAGAAATATTTGAGAAAGAAACTTTGGCTCAAAAATTACAAAGTAAATATTTCGGTGAAAATGGATCTCTTTATAAAAAGAGACAAGATTTAGTGAGGCCTATACAAGATGATATTTACGATGCTATAAAAGAAATAGCAAAGGCAGGTAATTATGGAATGATTATTGATAAAGCTAATGGACCAACTATAATGTATAGTAATAATAAGTTCGATCTTAGTGATAAGGTGCTTTACAAGTTAGGAATAAGAGTAAACAAACAATAAAATTATGAAGTTGATTTAGGTATTTCAAATACTATCTCAATTCATATCTAAAACAGAAATCAAATGAAAAGAATTTTAAAAGTTACTTTGTTAGCCGTTGTACTTTTGACTAGTGCTACTACTTTTGCTCAGTCTCTTAAGTTAGGTCATATAGATTCCTCTAAGCTTTTGGCTATTATGCCAGAGAAAGATGCTGCACAAAAGCAAATTGAAACAAAAGCAAAGGAATTTGATACTCAAATTAAAGCGATGCAGGCTGAATATCAGAAACTAGTAGAGGCTTATGTTGCAGAAAGAGAGACTTTATCCGAGGCTATTCGTTCTGATAGAGAAAAAGCAATTCAAGATCTTCAAAACCGTATGCAAACTTTTGATCAATTTGCACAAAATAAAATTCAAACGACAAGACAAGAATTGTTGAAACCAATTTTCGATAAAGCATCAAAAGCAATTAAAGAAGTTGGTGAGGAGAATGGTTTTACTTATGTAATTGATCTTAGTACGGGTGTTGTTTTATTCAACTCTTCTACTAGTATTGATATCATGCCACTAGTAAAAACTAAGCTAGGTATTCAGTAGACTTTCAGCTTAAAATAAAATATTAAAAGGTAGACTTATAAGTCTACCTTTTTTTTTGTAACATTAGGCGACGTTTTATTAAATATTGATATTAGATGGAGAAAAGTTTGAGCAACTATGGTGGGCAAAAGAGACCAGTAGGGGTGTTTGATTCTGGCTACGGTGGTTTAACTATTCTAGACGAATTAATAAAGAGTATGCCAGATAATGACTTTATTTACTTGGGTGATAACGCTCGATCTCCTTATGGTACCAGGTCATTTGATGTTATTTACCAATATACCATTCAAGCTGTAGAAAAGTTGTTTTCTATGGGCTGCCAATTAGTTATTTTAGCATGTAATACGGCTTCAGCAAAGGCATTGCGTACAATTCAGCAGAGAGATTTACCTCGTTTGGCACCCAACAGAAGAGTTTTAGGGGTTATAAGACCAAGTGTTGAGGAATTAGGTAGTTTGAGTGGATCGAAACATGTAGGTGTCATGGGAACACTTGGCACAGTTCGCTCTCAATCCTATTTGATGGAAATGGCAAAATTATATCCAGATTTCGTTGTATCTCAAGAGGCTTGCCCAACCTGGGTGCCGCTAGTTGAAAATAGGGAGTTTGCTAATGAGGGAGGACGTTACTTTATAAGAAAACACGTTGACTCTTTATTAAAAAAAGACAGCTTAATTGATACGATCATTCTGGCATGTACGCATTACCCTATTCTTAGGGACGAAATCAGGTCCTTTTTGCCCGATCATATTAAGTTGATATCTCAAGGGGCTATTGTAGCTAAAAGTTTGATAGAATATCTTAAGCGACATCCTGAGATAGATGATGTTTGCTCAAAACAAGGTGAGGTGCTGTTTTATACGACAGAATTTATTAGCGATTTTGAAGAAAAAGCGAGTGTTTTTTTAAAACGAGAATTGAAAGCTAGACATATTACTTTGCATTAGTAATACATGATTTAAATTTTTATAATCATGTATTACTAATTTTTAAAATTTATTCATACCAACTTGCATACATTGCGTAAGAGTTGGCAATACGGTTAATTTCGCCTTCAAGTAAATCAGGACTTAACTCTTTAATTTTCTTAGCGGGAGAACCTGCATAAACGCTACCCGACTCAACATGAGTTCCTTTTGTTACGACAGAACCAGCTGCTATTATCGCATTTGATTCTATAACCGCATCGTCAAGAACAACAGCTCCCATTCCAACTAAAACATTGTCTTTTATTGTGCAGCCATGTACTACAGCATTGTGTGCAATTGAAACATTATCACCAATATTTGTAGGTGACTTTTGGTATGTTGCGTGAATAGTGGCATTATCTTGAATGTTGACATTGTTACCTATCTTAATGTAATGTACATCGCCACGAAGTACTGCACCGAACCAGATGCTACATCCGTTTCCCATTTCCACATCTCCTATTATACTCGAATTGGGTGCTAAGAAACAGTCTTTTCCGATTTTGGGAGATTTCCCTTTTAGATCTATTATATAAGTCATTACTTATTTAGTTTGAATTTAAATATAATTGCAAATTTAAATAAAAATATGAGATAGGAATTATTCAATAAGAGGGAGCTAGATATAAAAAAATCGTACAAGAATAATATTATAGTTACTTGTGTTTCTATGTGATACCTTCTTATGTTACAAACACCCCTTGTTTTAATTATCTTATGAAAGATCTATGTTCTCATCTTGCATTAATGTAATATGAATATTTTGTTAGGTGTGTAATTTTGTTTTTTTAAGAATATTTCACACTTTTGACGGCGCTAGTTCTTTAGGGAGAACAGTGATGATTACTCATGTCTCTGGAAAAGAGAGGGATGAGTGTTTAGTTTAATTTGATAAATGATTGGCTCTGTTTTCTTACTTGTTGTAGTAATTGAACGATCTTCTTATTTGTTGAAAAATGTTAATTAACCACTAACTTTAAATTTATGAAAAAAAGAATGTTTTCGATGCTACTCCTGTGTTTAATAGGGTTGCAGAGCGTGTTCGCTCAAAATCGAGAAATTTCAGGTGTAGTGACCTCGGCTGACGATGGTCTGTCGATTCCTGGAGTTTCAGTAATTGTAAAAGGTACAACTATTGGTACTACAACAGATTTTGATGGTAAATATACCATAACTGTTCCTCAGGATGGAGAGGTCTTAGTCTTCAGCTTCGTTGGAATGATGAAACAAGAGATTCCAGTATCAGGTGCTGTACTTAATGTTGTTATGGAATCTGAGTCAATTGGTATGGATGAAGTGATGGTTGTAGCTTATGGTACTACTAAGAAATCTAGCTTTACCGGATCTGCTTCTGCAGTAGATGCAGAGGTGCTTAGTGCAACTCCAGTAACTTCATTTGAAAAGGCGTTGTCTGGTAATGTTCCTGGTTTACAGGTTTCCAGTGCTTCAGGTCAACCTGGTGCTGCTTCTGAAATTCGTATCCGTGGTATTGGCTCTTTCTCGGCTGATCAAAACCCGTTGTATGTGATTGACGGTATACCAGTTACTACAAACTCAACTGGTGAGAAGTATGAAGGTGAAGAAGGGAATTCAACAACGCCATTATCTACGATTAATCCGGCAGATATCCAGTCTATTACAGTGTTGAAAGATGCAGCGGCTGCTTCTCTTTACGGTTCTCGTGCGGCTAATGGTGTTATTGTAATTACTACAAAACAGGGTAAATCAGGTAAAACAAAATTCAACTTTAGTACATCTCATGGTATTACTGATCTTGCAATGGATAATTTTGAAACTGTAAGTGGAGAAGATTTTACTATGTTGCAAAGAGAAGGTATGATGAATACTGCTGTTGACAAAAAAGGTTTAACAGGTGGTGCAGCAACCCATTACGTTGATAGTGTGATGAATCGTTATTTCCCTACTCCGGCAAATGGTAAATACACTAATTGGGATGATGAGTTATTAAGAAAAGGAAAGATTCAAAACTATGAGTTGTCTGCTTCAGGGGGAAATGAAAAAACGACTTTCTACGCTTCTATTAGTGCTAATAAAACTGAAGGTGTTGCTAAGAATTCTGATATGGAAAGGGTAACTGGTCGTTTAAATTTAACTCACAAAGCGACTGATAAATTGACTTTCACTACAAACCTGTCTTTAGGTTCTGTAAAGCAAAATATTGCTATTGGTGGAAATTACTATGCCAATCCATTTGCTTCAGCTCGTATGTTTTTGATGCCAACCGATATGGTTAAAAATGAAGATGGAAGTTATACCGAAGAATCTCGTTTTGGATATTACAATATGGTAAGAGAGTACAGCCTAAACGAACGTTCTTCTGATACTTGGAGAAATACTATTAACTCATCGGTTAAATACGATATTCTTCAGGGACTATCATTTAAGACTACTTTCTCATATGATTGGATGAATACCGATAACTTGATTTATTCTTCCCCATTATCACGATCTGGCATACAGAATAAAGGAGAGGTGTTCAGAAGTAATAGAAAGAATATGGTTATGACCTCTTCTAATATTTTAACTTATGACAAGACAATTAATGAAGAACATCATTTTAATGTGTTGTTGGGTTATGAGATTGAAGGGGCGAGAAGTAAAGGATCCACAGCTGAAGGATATAATGTTCCTCAGGGTATCAAGGTTAATGATGGTGCTGCAAAACCTAATGATGTACAAGGTTATGATGACAATAGTACTATGCTTTCATATATTGGAAAGGTAGATTACGATTTCATGAATAAATACTATGTTTCGGCAAGTATTCGTCGTGATGGATCTTCAAAGTTAGGTAAAGAGGAGCGATGGGCTAATTTCTGGTCTGTATCTGGATCTTGGAGAATGACTCAAGAAGAATTCTTAAGTGGTAGCGAATGGTTGGATGACTTAAAAATTCGTGCATCTTACGGTACTAATGGTACTCTACCTAATGACTGGTATGCTCACCAAGCATTATATTCTGTAAATGCTTACAATGGAGAGCCTGCATTGGATTATTCTCAAATTGCTAACCAGAATCTTTCATGGGAGGAAAGTAGCAATTTCAATATTGGTGCAGACTTTAGTGTATTTAACAGACTAACTGGTAGTTTTGAATATTTTGTTAAGAAAACTGAATCTATGCTAATGGAGGTTCCATTATCAAGAGTTACAGGTTTTGATGATATGTGGCAAAATATTGGTGAAATGGAAAATAAAGGATGGGAAGTAGTGTTAAATGCTAATATTCTTGCTGAATCTGAACTAAAGTGGGATGTTTCTTTCAACTTGTCACATTATAAAAATGAAATCACTAAATTAAATAATGGTGAGACTATTTTCGACTTTCCATACATAAGAAAAGAGGGTGAAGCATATAATTCTTTCTACCTAAGAGATTGGGCTGGAGTTGATCCAGCAGATGGATCTGCTCAATGGTATGTTCAAGATAATGGTAAGCGTGCTAAAGATGTCAATGGAAATTACATAAAGACAAAGGATTCAGGAGCTGCTGATAAAGCTATAGTTGGTAAAGCTGATCCTAAATTACAGGGTGGATTTAATAATAGTTTTAGTTATAAAGGCTTCGATTTAAATTTCTTGTTCAACTTTTCTGTAGGCGGAGATGTTTACAACGACGCTGCTTGGGTGCAATGGTCTGATGGAAACGCGCATGGGTATGCTATTGGTAAAGATCAGTTGAATAGATGGCAAAAGCCTGGTGATAAAACTGATATGCCTAAGCGTTATTATGGTAGTGATACAAGATCTAACTGGAATTCATCACGTCGTGTACTAGATAATGATTACCTAAGACTAAAATCTCTGACCTTCGGATATAATTTACCATCTCAGTGGGTTGAGAAAATGTCACTTTCAAGAGTGAAAATGTATTTCACAGGTACTAACTTGTTAACTTTTAGTTCACAGGATGTATTTGATGTAGAGCAACCAGTTCATGGTGCAACTACTTGGGAAATCCCAACTGTGAAAACTTATACGATTGGTCTTAATATTGGATTTTAAATAATTGAGAAGATATGAAAAAAGGATTATTATATACATTATTGGGGCTTTCACTTTTGGGAGCTTCATGTTCAGAATCCTTCCTTGACGAAAACCCAAGCAATAAGCTTGGTGTCGATGGAAGTGTTAAAACGGTTATTCAGGCACAATATGCGATTGATGGAGTTTACGATCAATTAGGTCATGAGGAATATTGGGGTAATAATTTTATCTCGAACTTTGATGTAATGGCCGATGATATGCGAGCTAGTGAAAGTGGTCGTTTAGATGATTCCTACCGTTATACTTTCTATACTGAATCTTCAGATAATGCAATGTGGACACGTCCATACAGAGCAATGAAGAATGCTGTATCATTATTAGATGTTATAGATGCTGTTGAGGCAGAAGGAGAAGATGCTGTTGAAGATCGTAACGATATTAAAGGACAAGCATTGGCTCTACGCGCAATGATCCACTTTGATTTAGTAAGAACTTTTGGTAAACCATATACTCATGGTGATGCAAATACGGCACTTGGAGTACCAATTGTAACGACAAAAGTAAATTTTGATGAAAAATTAGCTCGTAATACAGTTGAGGAAGTTTATACTCAGGTTATTAAAGATCTAGAAAGTGCAATTGCATTGTTAAAATCAGAATCTAATACAGGTAGAATTAACAAAACTGCTGCACAAGCTTTATTAGCAAGAGTATATCTTTATAAAGGGGATATGACGAATGCGTTGACTTATGCTGAAACTGTAATTAATAAATCAGGATTAACTTTAATGTCAAGAAAAGATTATGTGGCAGAATGGGGAACATCTGCAATGTCTGAAGCTATTTTTGAGTTGGTTAATTCTTCAGACGACAATCCAGGTTTAGAATCTGTAGGAAATCTTGCAGATCCTCAAGGATACGGTCAATTTGTAGCTACTGATCCATTTATCGCTAAATTAAAAGCTGCTCCATATGATATCCGAAGTCAGTTACTAGCAAAAGACGAACTATCTACAAAAACTGAAGATCGTATGGGACGAGTTATGAAATACCCTGGAAACGGCTCTTCACCTGCTAGCACTTCTAATGTTAGAATAATTCGTCTTTCTGAGATTTACCTTATCGCAGCTGAAGCAGCTTTGGGCACTAATAAAGCAAAGGCAAAGGATTATTTAAATAAAGTTATTAGTAGAGCTTATCCTACGGATAATGTATTAGCTGATGATGGTACAGTTTTATTTGATATCGTTAATATTCCAACAGTAACTGAAGTTACAATTACTTTAGATAGAATTCTTGAGGAAAGAAGTTTAGAGTTAGTATCTGAAGGTCACAGATTCCATGACTTAGTCCGTAATAACATAACCATTAAGCGTGGTGCTGATTATTGGGGAAATACTTATAAGGAAATAGAAATGACTGATCACAAGATTATTCAGCCTATTCCAAGAATTGAGCTTGATGCCAATTCAAAAATGGTGCAAAATCCTGGTTACGATAGTTAATTGTTATCAGGTGATAAGTCCTAAATAAGCGTTTGAGTTTATTGGACTAATAGAGTAGTATCAGATCCTATCAAACTTAACCTTGATAGGATCTGATTTTTTGAAGATAGTTTTTAGCTCAAAAAAAATCGGAAATAACTTTGTATGGCGACGTAGTCACTTAAACACGCTTATTCTGAAATTGAAAGATTTTTTTGAGTGGTGAGATTTTAAAGTAACTTAGATTCAGGTAATAAATGCTACTTCGATGATTTTAGAATCCAGAACTTAAATTGGAAATGCAACTTTTACATTATTGACAAGATAATTATATTTTTCATTTGGTATCAAGTAATTTAGGTGCTTTCTAGGTCTATTATTTAATTTATCTTGAAACCTTTGAACCTTTTCATGCGTAATATCATCAAAAGAATATCCTTTGAGGAATTACTGTCTGATTAATCCATTCGTATTTTCATTTGCTCCTCTTTCCTAAGAATGATATGGCTTGCAAAATAAATATTCAAATCAAGCTTCTCTGCAATATGCTGATGTCTAGTAAGCTATTTTCCATTATCGGCCGTTATTGTATACAGCAGATCTTTAATTGGACCAAATGCTTCTATAGTTGCCATTGCCAGCGGTTCAGTTTATTTGCCTTTTAAAAGACGTATCTAAACCAGACAGGTGAGTCTATCATTAATGGTCTACAAAGGACCTTTATGATTTCTTTCCATTATTGTATCTATTTTCCAAGTCTCCAAATTTGGATTTTTGATCAACCATCTCCGGACGTTTTTCAATACTCACTCGATTCTTTATTTGTCCACGTGTATCCTTAGCAGCTCCACGTTTTATAAACTTTTTATTATTTTTCCTTAGATGTGTATAGAGATGACCACCAGCCTTTAAATGGGATCAGGTGTGCTGATATATACGCTCATGAGAAACATAAGTCTTACTCTGTGCTCGTAAACGACCTACAGTTTGTTCTGGCTGGAATCTTCTCTTATCAGACCGTCTACTTAATTCTTTACTCTTGGAGTAAAGCTTCGGTACTTAGCTTTACTAGTGAGACGACTTAAATATTTTCGATGAGCTAATTCATATCTGTATTCTTCACTGTGATTATCATAGTTTCTTTTTAATTCTCGGCTTGTGACTGACTTATCTTTTCCGATGGCTTTTACTATATCTTTGTACTCTGGTTAATTGTCCCATTTACAACTTGAGTTTGGCGATTTTAGTGGTGAAAAAAAGACTTTTATTCCATCAAGACAATGGAGGGGAACTTAATCCCTTCGTTGTTTTGAAAAATCAGACCTTCCTTTTATATGTTTAATTGCACCTATAAATCCGATTTCTGCATTAGATTACAATTTATTCATCACAAATATAGGACTTGCACGGTTAAATATTTTTCAGGTTCCAAGACAATTTGATGTTTGAAAGATCTTGAGCAGTGACTGTTTCTGAATTTAATTATCAAAAAAATAATGTGCTTTATATTTTTTATTGTTATTAATCTCCAATGCATTTGTGTTATTTATAAGCAATCTAAGTAGAAGTGTTCGTTGTTAGGGCTTACAATTAATATTGTGTTTTGTGTGATTTACTTTTTTTCAATACAAATGTTTATAAATAAGTTTTTTTAATACTGCTTTATAGCAGGTTTATGCTTTTTTCTTGCTATAAGTTGATGTCGTTATTGATTCATATTATCGTTTCATAATAAAAAATTATTAGTTCAAGTAAATTGAATTTTAAGTAAAGTAATTTTCAATTTTGGATTCGGTATTTCCTATAAATATCCAAATGTTATTTGCTGATTTAACTTTTTTTCACACTTTTGGGTGTCCTTTTGATAATTGATCTTAATTAATGTAATTATAACCCATATGATTACAATGACTTATGGTTTTGATCATGTTCTTGGATAAAATACCAAACAGGTAGTATTAACATTTATTAGTATTTGTTTGGGCTGATTAATTAACGACTAACTATAATTTTATGAAAAAAAGTTTATTTTCGATGCTAATCCTATGCCTAATAGGATTGCAGAGCGTGTTTGCTCAAAGTCGAGAAGTTTCTGGTGTTGTGACCTCCGCAGAGGATGGTTTATCTATACCTGGAGTTTCCGTAATTATTAAAGGGACCACCATTGGAACCACTACAGATTTTTATGGTAATTACTCATTGCATGTTCCAAAGAGTGGAACGGTATTGGTTTTTTCTTTTGTTGGAATGACAACTCAAGAGCTTACTATTTCTGGAACCAAGTTGAACGTTGTAATGGAATCTGAGTCCATTGGGATGAACGAAGTAGTTGTAGTAGCTTATGGTACTAAGAACAAAAGATCTCTAACAGGTGCTGTTACAAGTGTGGGCGCTGAGGTTTTAGAAAATCAGATTGCTGTTTCTCCTGTTAGTTCTATTCAAGGTGCTGCAGCAGGTGTAAATATTTTAACTTCTGGTGGGCAGCCTGGTGAGAATCCAACCATTCGTATTCGAGGTATTGGTTCTGTGAATGCTTCTGCAGATCCTTTAATTGTAGTCGATGGTGTTGTTTTTTCAGGTAACTTAAATGCTATTAGTTCTTCACAGATTGAAACAATTAACGTTTTGAAAGATGCGTCTGCTTCTGCATTATATGGATCTAGAGCGGCTAATGGTGTTATCTTAATTACAACAAAAGGAGGTAAGTATGTGAAAAAAGATGCGACTATTTCTGTAAATGCAAGAGCTGGTGTTTCAAACGCTGCGGTTGATTTATATGAATATGTTGGAGCTAGCGACTACATGAAGTATTCTTGGGAGTCTATCAAGAATAAAGAAATTGATGGGGGAGCTGATGCTGCTACTGCTGCACAAACAGCAACAGATGATTTATTATCAACAGTTAAGTATAACCCCTTTGATACAACTAATCCGGTTGGAACTGATGGTGAGATTGTAGATGGTGCAAATTTAATGTGGGATACCGATTGGTATGATGCTTTGTCTAATGATGACGCATTTTATAATGAATATGATTTGAGTATCAATGGTAGTAGTGATAATGTTGTTTATTTTATTAATGGTAACTACTTAAAGCAAGAAGGTGCTATTATAGAATCTCAGTTTGAGAGATATTCTGGGCGTATTAACCTTAAAGCTAAGCTGAGAGATTGGATGGAGATGGGAACAAATACCTCTTTTTCTAAATCGATTCAGAATTACCCAAATCAATCTGGTAGTTCTTATACTAGTATTATGCAATGGGCTAACACGCTAGCTAATATTTACCCTGTTTATCAGAGGGATGCTGCTGGTGCAATGAAATATAATGCTAGTGGTCAGAAGATGTATGATTATGGTAATGCCAAAAATCAGTCTCTAAATGCTATTAGACCACAATTAGGTGGTGAGAATGCTGTTTCTTCTACTCTATTAAATGATATTTTATATACCCGTTCAAATTTATTCTCTTCAACATTCATGAAGATCGATTTGCATAAGAATCTATCGTTTAGAACTAATTTTGGGTATGAGAGATATCTTTATGATTCAAACGAATATGATCATAATAAATATGGGTCAGCCGCATCAGTAGGAGGACGTGTTTCTCAAGAAAGAACAGTTACTGAGACAACGACAATAACTAACTCTTTGAATTATAAGAAAGATTTTAATAATCATTCTTTGGCAGTAGATCTTATTTCAGAGGTTTATGATTTCAAATATGATAATCTATCAGCTCAGGGTACTGGCTTTTTGCCTGGAGTAAAAGTGATGTCAGGTAGTACAACTCCTGAGTCTGTAGGCGGATACCTTAATTCTGAGAGATTAGAATCTTATATGGCTCGTGTAGATTATAATTATTTGCAACGTTACTTTGTTGACTTTAGTGCAAGACGAGATGGTTCTTCAAGATTTTCATCTGATAACCGTTGGGGAACTTTCTACTCAGTTGGTGCTAACTGGATTTTATCTGACGAGAATTTTATGCAGAGCTTTTCTGATAAGGTTGATTTATTGAAAATTAGATCTTCATATGGGGAGCTCGGTAATAATAGAGGTATTGGTTACTTTCCTTACTTTGCTGCATACGAGACTGGATGGAATAATGGTGAAAATACTGGTGTCTTAGAAGGTGGAATCGTTGACGAAAATATTAAGTGGGAGAAAACAGCATTGTTCAATGTTGCATTGGATTTCGGTTTTTTTAATAACAGAATTACAGGTTCGTTTGAATATTACAGTAAAGAATCTGTTGATTTATTATTTGACATGCCTTTAACACCTTCGACTGGTAATGTTGACTGGACAACTAATATCGGATCTGTGAAGAATTCAGGTTATGAGTTCATGATCAACACTGTAAATATTCACACTGATGATATTTACTGGACATCTACTTTCAATATTTCAACTAATAAAAATGAGTTGACTAAATTACCTCAAGAAGAGATTATTAAAGGAACCAAAAAGTGGAAAGTTGGAAAATCAGTATATGATTTCTTTATTAGAGAATATGCTGGTGTCGACGTAGAGACTGGTGAAGCTCTTTGGTATATGGATGTAGAAGATGCCGAAGGTAATATTACAAAAGAAACGACTAATGTATATGGTGATGCAGATCGTTATTATCAAGGATCTTCTTTACCTGATTTCACAGGAGGTTTTGGTTCTTATTTCAAGTATAAGAATTTTGATTTGAATGTTCAGTTTAATTATAGTATTGGTGGACAGCTTTACGACTTTTCTTACGCTGGTTTAATGGGTAGTTTGGAGAGTCCAGGTCAGCAATTATCAGTAGACATTAAGGATCGCTGGCAGAAGCCAGGAGACATTACAGATGTTCCTAAATTAATTAATGCTAATAATGATTACAATGGTACCTCAACTCGTTTCTTATTCGATAACGATTACCTGAGATTAAAAGCTCTTACTATTGGATATAACCTCCCAGAATCATTACTTAATAAGGTTAATCTTAATAAGTGTCGTTTCTATTTCCAAGCTGATAACCTATGGACAGTTTCATCTTTGAAAGGTCTAGATCCAGAACAAAGTTTGGCAGGAACAACCGATAGTCGTTCTAATATAATGAAGACAGTTTCGGTTGGAGTGAATCTAGAATTTTAATCAAGTAAATTTAAAGAAATGAAAAGAATATATATAATTATAGCGATTATTGCGTCGTTAGTGGGAGGGGTTGGATGTTCTGATTATTTGGATGATCCTAAACCAACAGATGTGTTAACACCAACTGAAATTTATGGTTCTGAAGAAGGTGTTCAGGCTTATTTTTCAGGGATTTATAGATTGTTTAGAGCACAGTATATTAGAACAGATATGGGAGGAGTATATTCTATGTACTATTCTCGTTCAGTTAAAGGAAATGATCTTATTCAGGATTCATGGTATAACTTTGACTATGCCCATGAGAATCGTGAACCAACTTATACTAGGGTTAGAGGTGATTGGCAATTTTGTTATGAAGGAGTTAAGCATGCTAATATTTTGATTAAGGAAATTTCTATTAGTACATCTTTATCTGATGAAGCTAAGGTTCTTTTAGATGCTGAAGCAAAAGGATTAAGAGCTTTTTTCTATTTTCAGTTGTATTTAGAGTATTATTCTAAAGATTCAGGATTACAAACACCTCCTCTTTATACTGAGCCAGTTGTTGAAGCTTCAGGTATGTCTGATCCAGCAGCTTTTGAAGCGCTAATGATACAAGATATAAATGACGCTGTTGCTGGTTTAACAGACGATAGAATTAATAAGTCTTATATGAATAAGACTGTCGCGAATGGCCTTAAAGCGCGTATTTTAATGGCTTTAGATAGGGATTGGGATCAGATCGAAGTAGCTGCTAATGCCGCTTATGGTGGTGATGCTAATTCTGCTTTGGATGCTTCAATTTATGATGGTGGTTTTGCAGATCTTTCTGATTCTGAGGTGATATGGAGTATGGATCAGCAATCAGATCAGTCAAATTACTATTATATTGCACCACACGCATTCTCTGATCACAATGCTGATGCTTATTTCGGTATGTTTGTTAATGCTACTTTTGTTGATACTTTTTCAGCTACTGACGTAAGAAACGAATTTAATAATATTTACGGAGGAGGTCCTGGTGCTTATTATGAATATGTTACAGATAAGTTCGTGTTTGCTTTCGATTCAGATATGCACTTAATGAGAACTGCTGAGATGGTTTTAATTGATGCTGAAGCAAATTATCGTAATGGTGACGAAACGACTGCTCATAACTTACTTTATGCATTACAGTTAGATCGTGATGTAAATGCTGTGAAGTCTACTAATACTGGCGTTGCTTTATTAGAGGAAATTCTTTTGGAAAGAAGAAAAGAATTATATGCAGAGCTTGGTATTGAATGGTTCGATGCTAAACGTTTGGTGAGAGGTATTACGCGTGACGCTAATCATCGTGTAGAAGTTACTTTAGCTCCAAATGATAAGAGATTCTTTTTGAAAATTCCTCAAAATGAAATTGATTCAAATGATAATATTGACGATACGGTTAATGATAATAGATAATCAATAAATTTCACCAATAAAAAAAGGTCTCTCTTGCATAAGAGGGGCCTTTTGTTTTTCTATTCAAAGGAATAAAGATCTTAAATAGTAGCTTAACTTGATCTTGTGAAAAGTGAAAATTGGCGGAAGGTTAAACCTTAATATTTTAGTTCAGTAGAAATTTCATAACATTAAATAAAGAATTATTCAAACTTTTGTATTCGCTGTTATTCAGCATGAGTTTAATGTAAATCAGCATTTGAAAATTAAACTTTCGTCCTTTTATGCGTGAAGATTTGTATTGTTATTTACTGTCTGACTCTATTGTAATTTATATAAGGAGGGTATTTTGCTAAGTCTTAGCTTTATTAATTAAAAGAGAGTGTCCATTATTTTGGATATTCTCTTTTGTTATATATGCTGTCTTGTCTTGATATAAGTTCACACCAAAAAGGAATCTCATTGAAAAAGCTATTGAAGGAAAGTGTATCTGCATACTCACAGTGAAGATTCTTCAAATTTTAATTTACCAAAATTATTGAGTGTAGAATGATTGATTGTTATTGTAGATGTCTTCACAAGAAGTTTTTACTACTCCTTGTTGAGATGTTTTTCTCTTGTTGAGATGTTTTTCTCTTGTTGAGATGTTTTTCTCTTGTTGTGGATTTCTATAGTTTTATTAAAGGATCCTTATCCAGAACACATTGTGAGTCTCATTTTTTAGCGCCTTTGTATATAAGTTGTTTTTTTAAAGTAATGAACTTCTTTAACTTTTTTTTTGATTTTTTAGCTTATTTATAATCCCTGAAAACATGACTTACATAATAAGATTCAAAAATTTGAACACTATTTGTTTGGAGCATGCACTTTTTATGTTAGTTAATGTTTGATTATGGTTTCTTAACTAATGGTTATGTAGTGATTTATGTGTTTATGGGCTTCTTTGTTTATGTGAATAGTATTTAAATGTGTTTGTGCACATAATACGATTGTGATCTTACTCCAGTAGTCTTTTTTTAAGTAAAATTAACAATCAGGTTATGTTTCGTACTGTTTTTGAAAATCCAAATTCAACTTGTCAATTTAAGATTTTTTCACACTTTTGGCATCGCTTCTAATGCTTATTAAAACGATCCTAAAGGGCTACATCGGTTGTATGTAGGGATGTTTATACGTTTTTGTTTGTTGTTAGATGTGAAATTTTGACAGATGTGTTTTAACAATTATTAAAGCATGTCAAAAGACAATTAATTAACCACTAACTAAAAATTCATGAAAAAAAATCTAGTTTCGATGCTAATCCTATGCCTAATAGGATTGCAGAGCGTTTTTGCTCAAGATCGAGAGATTTCAGGGGTAGTAACATCAGTTGATGATGGACTATCAATCCCTGGGGTTTCTGTTGTTGTTAAAGGAACCACTATTGGTACTACCACCGATTTTGATGGTAACTATTCTATTAGTGTTCCAGAAGATGGACAATTTCTTGTTTTCTCTTTTGTTGGTATGAAAACAGTCGAGATGCCAATTAATTCTAATACCATCAACTTGGTAATGGAATCAGAATCTATTGGTATGAATGAAGTTGTTGTGACAGCTATGGGTGTTACTCGTGAGAAGAAAGCTCTTGGATATGCTGCAACTTCGGTTGGAGGAGACGAGATTGGGAAGTCTCAAGCTATTAACCCTATGAGTGCACTTCAAGGTAAAGTTGCAGGTGTTGATATCTCAACGGCTCCAGGACCAGGATCAACACAAAATGTAATGATTCGTGGTGCTTCCTCTTTCGGAAACAACCAACCTCTTTATATTGTTGATGGTGTACCTATTACCAATGAGCAAAACAGTTCAGGTAGTTCTCTAAATTCACAAGTTGACTTTGGTTCTGGTATCAATGCAATTAACCCAGATGATATAGAAGACATGACAGTATTGAAAGGTGCGGCTGCAACAGCTTTGTACGGTTCTCGTGCTGCCAATGGGGTTATCATGATTACGACTAAATCAGGTAAAGATACTGAAGGTAAGATGAGAGTGTCTTATAGCGGTTCTGTTACTCTTTCTAAAGTAGGTCGTCTTCCTGATGTACAAAAGCAATTTGGTCAAGGATGGTCTGGAGACAGAGCTCTTGATGAGAATGGTAACTGGGGGCCAGAATATGATGGGAAAGATCGTGTTTGGGGTAATGTTGTTGATAACAGTCAGCAAATTAAGCCATATGTATTCCTTGAAGATAGAGTACGTGATTTCTATGAGACTGGTAAAAATGTTAAAAACTCGGTTTCATTGAGTGGTGGTAATGCAACGACTAATTACTTTATGTCATTGTCTCAAAACTCTGTTGATGGTGTAATTCCAACAGATAATGATTCATACAAAAGATATACTATTGCAACTAAAGGTTCTCATAAAGCAGGTAAGTTTACTGTAAGTTCTTCTATCAATTTTAGTACTGAGAAAACAAAAGCGGTAGCTTCTGGACAAGGAACATCTGTGTTTAGATCTTTGTACGAAACAGCAAATGATATTTCTATTATTGATTTTGAAGATTATAACAATAAATTCAATAATTTAGATAACTATTTCACTCCTTATGGTGTGAACCCATACTATGTGTTGAATGAAAATTCTGCTGAGCAAGACAAGAAAAAAATCTTCGGTAAATTTCAATTGGATTACGAGATTTCTGATGATTTAAAATTAAGTTACCGATTTGGTGGTGATTATGAAACGTCAAGATCAGAAACGCATACTGCTATTATAGCATTTACTCCTGGTTCTCCTAATGATGGATCTAGTTCTGCTAATCCTGGAAGTTACTCTGAGACTAGAAGATCAAGAACTCAAGTAAATCATGACTTAATGTCTAGCTTTAAGAAAAATCTGAATGATGATTTTACTTTAAACGCGATTGTAGGTTTAAACGTGAATGAAAGAAGATACAACTGGTTATCAGGAAGTATCAATTCTATCGATATTCCTGGATTTTATAATTTGAGTAATAGTTTGGCGCCTTCAGTATCAAATCAGTATGACGAAAAGCGTCGTTTGATTGGACTTTATGCCAATGTTGATTTCAGTTATAGAAACTATGCTTACTTAACACTTACGGCCCGTAATGACTGGTCATCGACGCTTCCTATGGGAGCAAATGACTATTTTTACCCAGGTGTAACTGGTAGTTTCCTAATTACTGATTTCTTAAAATATAACGATGTTGATACAGGTATTTTAAGTTTTGCAAAAGTTAGAGCTGCTTATGGTATGACAGGTAATGATGCTGATCCATATTCCGTTTACGATCGTTATGTTGCTGCTTTTTCTAACAACCCAGGTTATCCAGATATTGACGACCTTCAGTTTCCTTTAGGTGGTGTAAACTCATATATGGCTTCTAATCGTTTGGGAAATCCTGATTTAACAAATGAGTTAACTAAAGAGTTCGAATTGGGTATTGAAGCTCAATTTTTCAACAACCGTTTAGGTTTTGACTTCTCATATTATAATCGTTTAACCGAAGGATTGATTTCAAGTCTTCCAAAAGATCCATCATCAGGTTACACAACTCAGATGGCAAATTTAGGTGATGTTCGAAATCAAGGTATTGAATTCTTGGTAAATTTCACACCTATCAGAACTGACAACTTCTCTTGGGATGTTTCTTACAATATTGCTCTGAATAGAAACAAAATGGAAAACCTTGATGTTGATGAAGTGTACTTAGGTGGTTTTGGTGGAGCTGGTATATATGCAGTTGAAGGTAAAGCTATGGGGCAATTTAAAATTGCTGCAGTTAAAAAAGTTGAAGTTGATGGTGTTATGAAAACAGTTGTTGATGGTAGCGGTAACCCTCAACCTACAACAGAAACTGAATTCATCGGTAAAGATATCAATGAAAAGTATAGAATGGGTTTAACCAACACTTTCTCATATAAAGGATTTACGTTAGGTGCAACTTTAGATTTCCGTTACGGTGGATATATGTATTCTTATACAAAAGATTATTTGCATTGGACAGGAGCTTCTCCTGAGTCTGTGTTGAATGATAGAAAGACTTTCTTGGTTCCTAATTCAGTCGTTTCTGATGGTAGAGGTGGTTATGTTGAAAATACAACACCTGTTGATCCAACTTCTTTGCATAAATTCTACGGTGATGGTGGTGGATTCGATGGTGATGCTGATAATATTATTGACCGTTCGTACTTGAAATTAAGAAATGTTAACCTTTCTTATACATTGCCTAAGAACTTTTGTGAAAGAATACATGTTAGTTCTTTGAGTTTATCATTAAGTGCTAGTAATATTCTATTATGGACACCTACTGAAAATGCTTACATCGATCCTGAAACAACCACTTTTGGTAATGATGTCAGAGCAAAATTCGGTGAATATGGTGCCGGACCTAGCAATGAGTTTTACACTTTTGGATTAACTTTTACTTTGTAAATTAAACACAATTATGAAACATAAATTAATAACAATATCACTTGCCTGCCTAACCTTATTTGGTTGGGGCTGCGATGACTATCTAGATATAAATGAGGATCCTAATGTACTAAGTGAGATTCCTGATGCAAAAGTTGTATTGCCTGCTGCTCAAATTGGCCTAGCTAATCAACTTATGGGATGGGACTTTGGATTTGGTGGAGGATTTTGGGGACAATATTGGACTCAAGCCTATTCGGCTTCTCAATTTAAATTCTTGTGTGAATATCAGGAAACTAGTTTTTCTAACGCTTACACTGAATTAACAGCTGGTGTTTTAAACGACCTAGAAAGAATGAAAACTGTTTCTGCAGATTCTGAGAATAAGGGGACTTATTTTGTAGCTGAAGCTCTTTCTATTTTTTCTTGGCAAATTATGACGGATGTATGGGGTGATGTGCCTTACTTCGAAGCTTTAAAAGGAAATGAAGGAAATGTATATCCAAAATTTGACAAGGGTAGTGAAATTTATACTGATTTACTTACTAGAGTTAATGCATTAATAGCTACTGATCTTTCTGGTTCAACTCTTGATAAAAATTATGATTTTGTTTATGCAGGTGATTTAAATGCTTGGAAAGCTTTCGCTAATTCACTTAAATTGAAGTTAATGATGCGTCTATCTGAAACTTCAACATTTGATAATGCAGCTGTTGTAAGTTTCATCGAAGCTTCAAATTTCATTGCTTCAAGTGCGAAAATTTCAGGAACTGTTTGGTCTGATGGTCAGGAAGGAAAACGTCACCCAATGAGAGAATTTCAAGAGGGGGGCGCAGGTAACTTGTCAACTAATGTTATTGCATCTAAAAATTTTCTAGATTACTTAAACGATAACAATGATCCTCGTCTTGAAACATTATTTGCTAAAACAGGTAGTGCTCATAAAGGAGCTTTTGTGGGTGATTTTGATTCTAATGAAGATTCCGATGGAGATGGTGTTAAAGATGATGCCGAAGATTATAGTCAGCCTGTTTTTGCAGCTGATATGGATTTAATGATTATGTCGGCTTGGGAAATTAATTTCTTTATAGCTGAGGCTTATGCTAGAGCTGGGAATAACGCAAAAGCTAAAGAGTTTTATGATACGGCTGTTGAAGCTTCTCTTGCTCAGCATGGTGGTTTAGATAATGATATCATTACAACTGGTTATGCAACTTGGGTTGATGGAACTATTGAAGATGGTATTAAACAAATTGCAATGCAGAAGTGGGTGGCGAACTCTAATTATCAGCATATTGAGGCGTTTTTGGAGCACAACAGAACAAAGTATCCAGCAACCAACCTTGTAGATATACGTAAGGATCGCGCTGGTGCTTTTGCTAATTTTCCTGTTGGATCTTTAACAATTTCAGTTGCTGGTAGAGCAAAAACTAATGCGAAATTACCTTCTGCACCTATTTATCCACAAAGTGTTTTGACTCGTAACCCTAATGCACCAGCGCAAAGAGCAGATCTTTTATCAAAGGTTTGGTGGAATCTTAAGGCAGAGTAGTAATTGTAATATATTGAGACAGGACATTACTTATTTTTAGTGTCCTTCTCTTCTAATAAAATTAGAAAAATGAAAAAAATATTATATTTATCAATGTTATCTATCATTGCTTTGTTTTCATCTTGTGATGATAAAGGAACAGATGACATTTCGAGAATAACTTACTATCCATTATTAGAAATGGCAGGTGAGGAGATAGTAGTATTAAATGTAGGTGATACATTTACAGACGCTGGCGTTACTGCTCTAGTAGGTGGTGAAGCTGCAGAAGTAACAGTTGATGGAACCGTTGATGCATCTGTTGCTGGGATTTATGCTATTCACTATTCTGCCTATAATGAAGATGGATTTAGTGCAAGTGTTTTAAGACAAGTTATTGTGCAAGATCTTGCTTCAATTGCTGGAACTGATCTTACAGGTACTTACAAAAGAACTTTTTATGGTAGCCCTAAAAATGGTGGTTTCTCAGAATGGGTAGCTACTGGTGTTGCTGGTTTGTATAAGGTAAATGATGTAGGTGGTGTTGATTCAGGTTCATATGAATATGATCTTGATGTTTACCAAGTGGCAGCTGACAAAATTGTGATGCCTGTGCAAGCCAATGCTAAGGGAGGAACTATCTTTGCTAGCTCTACGAAGTCAGGTTCTGAACCTGATGTAATCGCTTACAGTGCGGGTTATATATGGAGTGTAAAAGGAGCTGGATATGGAACTAACCCTCGTACTTTTGAGAAGCAATAATTTAAACTATTAAAGTAAAAGAAATGAAGAATATAATTAACAAATTGTTTCTTGTTGCATCTGTGATGATAGTCGGATTATCGTTCACCTCTTGCGAAGAAGAAATTGAGATATGGGATAGTGCAACTCTTGATTATTCAGGAACGTACGTGTGTGAAGTGCAATTGGAAGATGGTACTGTTATTTCTGGATATAATGACTCTAGAAAGATCGATCTTTATAATACGGACGCAAATGTTGCAGATCAATTATGGATGACAGATCATGGTAAATATCTTGAGATTACATCCAAGTTGTTTTTAACTGGAGATCCTTCTAGTTTCGCATCTAAATCTCTTAACTATGATGATTTAGAACTTAACCATGCTATGGTAAAAGTGCCATCAACAAAACCAACTGCTGCAGGAGAAACTACAGTAAAGAATATTTGGGGAGCTAAGACTGCCCTGGTTGAAGGTAAAATTTTACCAAAGGGTATGACTACAGCTGCTGGTAATGTTGCCGACAGTATTTTTATGAAGTTCGTATTTATGTATGGAGATGTTACTTTTAAGTCTCAAGAGGTTCCTGAGGCTTATAGAGCTAATCCTGATGTTGCTGAATTTGAATGGATTTTTGATTCATCAGTATATGATGCTACATCAACTGATGAGACATATGTTTATTCAGGTTACCGTTACACTGGTTTTTCTGAAGATTCACATTAGAAATTATTCCGATATTAAAAAGGAGGCTACTCAATGGGTAGTCTCCTTTTTTTTTACAAAATTATAATTACTAATTGCAAAAAAAGTTAAGTTTTTGAATAAAAGATTAAGTCATATCTGCTATAGGGTATTAGATTGCTTTGTTTCAAAGTTCTCATATTATGCCTTTCTTAAGGCATGTGTTATAGAACACATGGTGCATTAAAGCTATTAAGAGATAATTTTAACAGGGTATAATTTGATTTGTTATGATGAATATCCTGTTTTTGCAACTATTTTGCCTATTAGTGTAATGTCTTGTATTTAAGTTTTGTTTTGATTTTCATTTGGTTGACGTATTGATTATAATGATTTGTATTTAATTTTATTTTGAATGAAATATTGAAGTTGTTGCTGTTTTCATAATAAAGTCCAATGTGTTTTAGAATGTTAATTTTAGTTTGTTTGTTTAAGTTTTTTTCACACTTTTGGCGTCGCTAAAAATAAAATTTTGAGCAGGAATGCTCTGAACTACCCAAAATTAGGGACTTTGGTGAGTTTATGTTTTGTTTTTAGTGAATTATGTATGATTTGCTTTGTTATATAAATAGCGGAGTAAGTCGAGTAAAGAGAATTAACCACTAACTAAAAATTCATGAAAAAAAATCTATTTTCGATGTTAGTCCTATTCTTAGTAGGATTACAGAGCGTTATGGCTCAAAGTCGAGAAATTTCAGGGGTTGTTACATCAGCTGATGATGGACTATCTATTCCTGGAGTTTCTGTAATTGTAAAAGGTACCACTATCGGAACGACTACTGATTTCGATGGAAAGTACACGATCACCGTTCCAGAAGAAGGACAAGTTCTTGTTTATTCTTTTGTTGGAATGAAGACAACTGAGCAGCCTGCTAATACTGATGTTATCAATTTGGTAATGGAGTCAGAATCTATTGGTATGGACGAGGTAATGGTTGTTGCTTACGGAACAGCTAAAAAATCAAGCTTTACAGGTTCTGCTTCTCAAATTAAATCTGATGATTTGGCAAAAAAACCAGTTGTGTCTGTAGGTGAGGCTATCGCGGGTATGGCTGCTGGTGTTGAAGTTTCTAGCGGTTCAGGTCAGCCTGGTTCAGCCCCTTCAATTCGAGTAAGAGGAGTAGGTTCTATTAACTCTTCTAATGAGCCATTGTATGTTATCGATGGGGTTGCACAATCTAATGATAACCTTAGTTTAGGTTCAAGTTCAAGTTTAGGAGCAATGTCTTCTATTAATCCTAATGACATCGCAAACGTAACTATCTTGAAAGATGCTGCCGCTGCTGCGCTTTATGGTTCACGTGCTGCGAACGGTGTTGTGTTGATTACAACTAAGCGTGGTAAGTCTGGAAAAACAAAATTCTCTGTTAAATCAGAATTGGGAGTTTCAGATTTTGCTGTTAAAAGCTTAGAATTGGCTACACCAAAAGAAGCTATGGATTATAAGATAATGGGATATAAGAATTATCTTGTAGAGTATGATGGAATGGACGAAGCTGCTGCTGCTGCATTGGCTAAAACTGATATTGAAGGTTATTTTACTCAATACGATCCAACAAGACCAGATTCTGATTACGATTGGGATGATGCTTTATTCAGACAAGGAACAACACAGAATGTTGAATTTTCTGCTGCTGGGGGTAATGAGAAAACAAAATTCTTTGCTTCTTTAAGTTACTTAAAAGCAGAAGGTGTTGCCAAAGGTTCTGATTTCAAGAGATTATCTGGAAGATTAAACCTAGATCATAAATCTAATGATTTACTTGAATTTGGATTCTCGTCTTCTCTATCTAGAATGGAACAGAATGTGATTCCATCTAATGGATTCTACTATGCGAATCCAATGTATGCTTCTCGTGGATTTTTAAATCAGTTAACACCAATCAAAAATCTTGATGGAACATATGCTGATGTTGAAAATGGAAAGAAGCCTAACTTGGTTGAAGAAGGAGCGCTAAACACTAATAAAAATGATGTTTGGACAATAAATAACCAAGGTTACATTCAGTTAAATTTACTAGAAGGTTTAACTTTTAAATCAACTAATAGTCTAAATCTGACTCAGATTTATGGATCTAAATATTGGTCTCCTATTTCTAATGATGGTCTAAATTATGACGGTTATGCATACGAGACTAATAAGAGAAGATTAAAGTTATCAACCTCTAATATCTTAACTTATTCAACCTCTATCGACGAAGTTCATAATATGGATTTTCTTGTCGGTTATGAAGCTGAAAATTTACAAGATAGATTTTTGTCTGCTGAAGGGAAAAACTTTCCTAACGATATCAAATCTAGTCTAGATGTTGCTTCGACGCCATTAGATGCATATTTGAATGCTGATGGTGATAGAATGCAATCTGTATTGTCTCGTTTTAACTACAATTACGACAATAAGTACTATGCTTCTTTTAGTTATAGAACGGATGCTAGTTCTCGTTTAGGTTCTAACAATCGTTGGGGACATTTCTACTCAGTTTCTGGTTCATGGAGAATTTCATCAGAAAATTTCATGGACGATGTTGAATTTATCAACGATTGGAAATTAAGATCTTCATACGGTGTTAACGGAACTCTTCCAACCTCTTGGGTTAAGCATTTTGGTTTATATTCTTTCGGAGAGAATTATAATGGAATCCCAGGTGCATCGTATACGCAAATTGCGAATCCTGATTTGCAGTGGGAGAAAAATAAGACTTTCAGTATCGCTACGGAAATGCGTCTATTTGATGTGTTAAATGTTGAAATTGAGTATTATAAAAGAAAAACAACTGATTTGTTGTTAGATGTACCAATTTCAAGAACAGCTGGTTTCGCTTCTTATATGGATAATGTTGGTGCAATGACCAATAGCGGTATTGAGTTGAGTCTAACTTCACACAATATCACTACAGACAGTTTCACTTGGACTACCAATCTAAATTTAGCTCATAATAAGAATACAATTGACAAATTAGAAGGTGGTGATAATGTTGATACTTTCCCATACATCTTGAGAGAAGGTGAGTCATTTAACTCTATTTATTTAAGAGATTGGGCCGGCGTGAATCCAGCTAATGGTCATGCTCAATGGTACCTACTTGAGAATGAGAAGAGAGTAGACAATAATAACGACGGAAGATTCGATGTAACAGAAGATTCTAGTATTGCTGGTAAGAGAATTGTTGGTGATGGTAGTCCAGACCTTACAGGTTCTTTAAATAATAGTTTCTCTTTCAAGAATTTTGACTTATCAGTTCTATTTACTTTTAAAATTGGTGGCGATGCTTACATCTACCCATATGCTAGTATTTACGATGATGGAGCAAGTTTAAATAAAGCGGTAACAAAAGCGCAATTGGAAAACTACTGGACAACTCCTGGTCAGAACGCTTCTTTACCTAAAGTTGTTTATGGTGCGCCTCAAAACTCACACTACAATTCATCTAGACGTTTGGTTGATGCAACATATTTGCGTTTGAAGAGTATTAACTTAGGTTATAGCCTTCCTTCTGACTTTGTTTCTAAAGCAGGTCTTTCAAATGTTAGATTTTATGCAAGTGCAACTAACTTGTGGACTTTAAGCAAAATGGATCATTTCGATCCTGAAACAAGTGCTCGTGGTTCTGTTTTAGATCAGTTTGATTTCCCAACTGTTAAGACAGTTACTTTCGGGGTTAACGTTAATTTCTAATCAGAGTTTTGAGTAAGTATTATACTCTTTTGAGTAAAAATAAACGGTAAAAATTTAAATAAATGAAAAAATATATATTATTGCTGGGAACAGTTTTATCACTTGGCTTATATTCTTGTTCAGACGAATGGATGGGGGATGTAATTCCAACAGATAAAATTGAAGCGAATGAGGCTTTTAATACCCTTAAGGATGGTAGAAATGCTGTAAATGGAGTATTGTCATTAATGCAAAGTGAGGACTATTATGGTGCGAATTATATCGTGTATGGTGATCTAAAAGCGATTGATGTAAGATCAAAAGTTATCGGTAAAAGAAATGTTGACATGTATCGTTATACAGAAACAACTGAAGCGGGTAATGCCACTATGTGGACTAGACCTTACACGTCTCTTGTTTCGATTAATAATGCAATTGATAACTTAGAAAAATTGCCAGCTACTGGTGATGAAGAAACAGCTTATAAAGCAGAAATTGAAGCTAATTTTTACGCATTACGTGCCTTAAATCACTTCGATTTATTAAAGGTATTTGCAAGAATTCCTGCTTCTTTAACAGGAGATTTAACTCAAGAATTAGGTATCGTATTAGCTGATCATGTGATTACTAAGGACGAAAAGCCTGCTAGAGAGAATCTTGACTTGTGTTATAAATTCGTTATTGAAGACTTGAAATTTGCTTTGGATCTTATGCCTGAAGCAGCTGCTACTGAAGGTTGGATGAATAAGACTGCAATCAAGGCTTTATTGGCTAGAGTATATCTGTACTATGGTGAAAATCAGTTGGCATATAATATGGCTAAAGAAGTAATCGATGCAGGAGATTATACTTTGGTTTCTTATGCTGATTATGAAGGAAGTTGGAAAGCATCTTCTAGTAATTCTGAAGCGATCTTTACTTTAATTAATACAGATGCTGATAATCCTGCTCGTGAAGGTGTTGGTAATCTTTGGAATAAAGATGGGTATAATACAATGTCTATTACGTCTTCTTTTATGGATCTTATGGATCCTGCAGATATTCGTAATAAATCTGTATTTATTGATGAGATTTTAAATGAGGATGGAAGTGTAAAAGAAAAAAGTTATTTGTCTACAAAGTTTCCTAGTACAACGACAAATAAATTGCACTTAATTCGTTTGTCAGAAATGTATTTTATCGCTGCTGAAGCAATTTATAATGTAAGTGCAGCTAACGCAGGTGAAGCTGCTGCATTAATTAATATCGTTCTTAAAGAACGTACTGACGTTGATGATGTACTTACTGCTGGTGATATTAATATTGATAACATCATTCTTGAGAAAAGAAAAGAGTTTGTGGCTGAAGGTCACACATTCTTCGATTTGATGAGAAATAAAATGGATGTTGTTAGAACAGGAGACGATCACTTGAATGTTGCTCCTATGACAATAAAGTACGATAATTTTAAAACCATTCAGCCTATTCCACGTATGGAGTTGAATGTGAATAAAACAATTCAGCAAAATCCAGGTTATGCAGGTCATAACTAATTTTTGCTTATAGACTTGTTTTTTATAAGTAATTTAAAAGAGGGAATCCAGCTGGATTCCCTCTTTTTTTATACGTTTATTTCTGTTAATACTCGCCCTTCGCAAACCTTTGCATTTTTATTGAAAATTCTTTTTCATTTTCTTGCCTAAGTTCCGGTAATCATTACCTTTACCCACTGTTATAGAACATGTTTATTAAGAACTGTTCTAAAACAGCAACCCAACAAGTAGAGCTAAAAGCTTGGTTGAAAGTTTGTAAGGATTCATGATTTTTAGATAGGTTCTGTTTTTTTTGAAAGATTTTCATCCAATTCCTCCACACTCCAAAGTGGAATTTGATGTTTGATAACTGTCGTTTATTAATGTCGGATTATCGATAGTCTTTCTTGATGAATATACCCGATAATAAGAATTAAACCCCAGCTTTCATTCCATCTTTGACTTTACATCAATAAAACAAAACAACTTAACAAACTAAGAATTTAACTCAACGTTAAATCAAACAATCATGAGTCAAAAGACAAAGATTATTGAAAGAGAAGAAGTTGTAATTCGATTTTCGGGTGATTCCGGAGATGGAATGCAATTAACAGGAACACAGTTTTCTGATACTTCAGCATTATTTGGGAACGATGTAGCAACTTTCCCTGATTATCCAGCAGAAATTCGCGCCCCACAAGGAACTGTAGGTGGTGTTTCGGGTTTCCAATTACATTTCGGACATCAAGAGATTTATACACCAGGTGATTATGCTGATGTATTAGTTGCGATGAATCCAGCGGCTTTAAAAGCCAATTTAAAGTGGGTCAAAGCAAGTGGGACAATCATCGTGAATGAAGATAGTTTTACGGATAAAAACCTTGAAAAAGCTGGTTACGAATCAGACCCTTTATTGGATGATAAGCTAGCCGATTATAACCTTATTAAGGCTAAGGTTACATCACTTACGCGTGAGTGTTTAAAAGATTCAGGACTCGATCAAAAAAGCATCCTAAGATGTAAGAATATGTTTACACTTGGAATGGTGTACTGGATGTTCGATCGTCCCTTAGATCACTCTGAGGATTTTATTGAGAAAAAATTTAAGAAGTACCCACTAGTTGTAGCTGCCAATAAGAAGGTACTTAAGGCAGGTTATAATTTTGCTAAAACAATTGAGGCATTGCCTTATAACTATAGTGTAGCACCTGCGAAAATCCGTAAAGGATTATACAGAAATATTACAGGTAATAAAGCAACCGCATGGGGACTAATGGCTGCAGCAGAGAGATCTAACTTGGAACTTTTCTGTGGCTCATATCCAATTACGCCAGCTACCGAAATTCTTCAGGAATTAGCTGCTCGAAAAGACCTAGGCGTAAAAACCTTTCAGGCTGAAGATGAGATCGCAGGTATTTGTACGGCAATTGGAGCTAGTTTTGCTGGAAATTTTGCTGTAACAACAACTTCTGGTCCTGGTTTAGCCTTGAAAACAGAAGCTGCTGGTTTAGCTGTAATGACGGAATTACCTCTAGTAATTGTTAATGTTCAGCGAGGTGGACCATCTACAGGACTACCTACTAAAACAGAGCAATCGGATTTACTTCAGGCGATTCATGGTAGGAGCGGAGAGTGTCCTATGCCGGTTATTGCAGCCAGTACACCTTCAGACTGTTTTCACTACGCATTCGAATCAGGTCGAATTGCTCTTGAGCACATGACACCTGTTATTCTATTAACTGATGGTTTTATTGCCAATGGTGCTGAACCTTGGAGAATACCTAAAATGTCAGAACTTCCTGAAATAGTAGCCCCTATTGCAAAAGAAGGTGATGAATACCTGCCGTATGCGCGCGAGGAGAAACGACTAAGCCGTAAATGGGCTGTTCCAGGAACAAAAGGACTTGAACATCGTATTGGTGGTTTGGAAAAAATTGATGGTGTTGGTACGGTATCGTACGTACCAGAAAATCATCAGGTGATGAGCGATATTCGTAAAAAAAGAGTTGAACTTGTAGCCAATAACATTCCAGAACTTAAGGTTAAAGGAAAAGAAGAGGCTGACGTTTTGGTTGTTGGATGGGGTGGTACTTATGGGCACCTGACAACAGCAGTTCGTGAGTTACAAAAGGAAGAGAAATCAATTAGTTTAGCTCATTTCAATTACATTTTCCCATTGCCAAAAAATACGGCAGATATTTTCAGCCGTTATAAGAAAATTATTGTGTGTGAATTGAACGATGGTCAATTTGCCGAATATCTAAGAAGCTCATTCCAAGATATAAAGTTTGAACAACACAACAAGCTGATGGGATTACCATTTACCGTGGTGGAATTAAAAGAAAGATTTAACCAATTATTGGAGGAGAAATAAGTCATGGCTGATACAGTATTAAACGAACCTAATATTAAGAAGCTAAGTCCTAAGGATTTTAGAAGTGATCAAGAGAATCGCTGGTGCCCAGGTTGTGGTGACCATGGTATTTTAAATTCCGTTCAAAAAGCTATGGCTGAAATGGACTTTAAGAAGGAAGATTATGCTATAATTTCAGGTATTGGTTGTTCTTCTCGTTTTCCATACTATGTGGATACTTATGGTTTTCACACGATTCACGGACGTGCTGCAGCAATTGCTTCAGGAGTTAAGTGTGCCAACCCCGACCTTGAAGTAATTCAGGTTTCAGGTGATGGTGATGCGCTTGCTATTGGTGGTAATCACTTTATTCATGCGGTTCGAAGAAACATTGATATGACGATTCTTCTCTTTAATAATGAGATATATGGTCTAACAAAAGGTCAGTATTCGCCTACTTCTAACCAAGGAATGGTGACAAAAACCTCTCCTTTTGGAACGATTGAAGAGCCTTTTAAACCTGCGCAGCTGGCATTGGGAGCTCGATCGAAGTTTTATGCACGATCTCTTGATACAAATATAAAACTAACGACAGCAGTGGTTAAAGCTGCATCTGATCATAAGGGAACCTCTATTGTTGAAGTTCTTCAAAATTGTGTGATTTATAATGATGGAGCACATTCCCTAATTACAGATAAAGCGACAAAAGAAGAATATCAAGTTATAATCGAACATGGTAAGCCAATGATTTTCGGAAAAGAGAAGAATAAAGGCTTAATAATGGGTGGTAACGGAAAACTTGTTGTAGTAACCATTGGTGAACATGGAATCACAGAAGAAGATGTACTTGTTCATGATGCCCATACTGAGGATCCGCATATGCATTGGTTGCTATCTAGCATGATGGCTCCAGAATATCCTGTGGCTTTGGGTGTTATTCGTGACGTAGATTCGACTTCTTATGACGAAAAAATGGTTCAACAAATAGCAGATGTTAAAGCGATATCATCGATTAAAAATATGGATGACTTGTTAAATAGTGGCGACACTTGGGTTGTTGACTAATTGAGATTTTAAAATTCAGTAGATATAAATCCTGTTTGGTTTAATACCAAACAGGATTTTTTTTGTTAATTTCTCTTGTGAGCCCTTATTTATAAGGAAAATCTAACAAACATTTGTTAATTGTTTATTACTTTCATCCGACAAACACAAACCTAGAATAGATATGGAAGAAATTGCGATTTCAAAAATATATAAACGAAAAAAGAACGATAGAGATATTTTCCAGGAATTAATGCCATTTAAGGTAAAGGAAATTCTTTTAGTTGCGACATATTACGATTCATATACAATTGTTAGAGAAGGACAATTTTCTGACAAAATTGTAGGAGAATATCTTCAGCTAAATCTATATACAGCCCCAAGATTCACAAGTGTTGCGACTAATGAAGAGGCGCTCGCAGCAATGGATGAGCGTAATTTTGATATTGTCATATTAATGGCAGGGCTTGATAAAGAATCTCCTCTTGAATTGAGTCAGGAGATTAAAAAGAAACAGCCTGATTTGCCTGTATTGGTTTTGGTCAATAATAATAGCGATTTGGCTTATTTCGATAAGGCGGCTGACAAAATCAAGAATAATATTGAACGCGTATTTGTATGGAATGGATCGACCAAGATCTTTATGGCCATGACTAAATATATTGAGGATAAAATGAACCTTGCCCTCGATTCTAAAATTGGAGATGTTAGAGTCATGCTCTTGGTTGAAGACTCCGTAAAGTATTATTCTCGGTATTTACCTTTACTTTATACATCCGTAATGACCCAAACTCAGAAAGTAATTTCTGATGAAGATGATATTGACGAGATGCATAAGATACTTAAAATGCGAGCGCGACCTAAAGTCATTTTAGTGAGCAGTTATGAGGATGCCGTCGATATTGTAGATAAGTATTTGGAAAATCTACTTTGTGTAATATCTGACGTTCGTTTTGCTCGTGATGGTAAATTAAACGACGATGCTGGTGTTGATTTGATATCCTATGTACAGGATAAAAAAATGCGGATCCCCTGTGTCATGCAATCGCATGATACCGATAATGCGATGCGTGCTTTTCAGGTAAATGCGGATTTTATCAATAAAAATAGTGATACACTGGCATTAGATATCTTTAATTTTATTCACTTGAAACTTGGCTTTGGTGATTTTGTTTTTAGAAATCAGAGTGGTACTCAGGTAGCAATGGCTAAATCACTTGAAGATTTTGAGGAAAAATTAAAATACGTACCGGACGAATCTTTACTATTTCACTCTAAACGAAACGGAATTTCAACTTGGTTGATGGCCAGAGGTGAAATTAATATCGCAAAGAAACTGCGTCGTTATCAAATTTCTGACTTTAAAACGGTTCGTGAGTTACGTCAATTCTGTTTGGACGTATTCGAAGCATCTCGTTTAAAACAGTTAAGGGGTCGAATTATTAAATTCAGACCAAGTTTAGCTAATTCGAATCACTATGTTATTCGTTTAGGTAGAGGATCAGTTGGTGGTAAAGGGCGTGGTTTAGCATTCTTAAGTAATTTCACCGAAAATATCAGCTTTCAAAAACTGATTAAAGATATCAATATCACAATTCCAAGAACAGCAATTATAGGGGTTGATGAATACGATAATTTCCTAGAAGCAAATAATCTTCTTGAAAAGATTTATAACGAAAAGAATTACGAAGATGTTAAGAAGCAATTTATAGAGGCGCAGTTGCCTGAAAAACTGCGTAAAAAATTACGACAGTATCTTGAGAAAATGAATAAGCCTTTAGCTGTTCGTTCATCAGGACTATTCGAAGATTCATTGATGCAACCATTTGCAGGTGTCTATGCAACCTATCTTCTACCTAATAACCATGAAGATTTTGAGCAGCGTTACGAGGATTTGGTAACGGCTATAAAAATGGTGTATTCTTCAATTTTTACTCCTGAAGCTAAAGCGTATTTCTCAGCGGTTGATTATAAAATTGAAGAGGAGAAAATGGCTGTTATCCTTCAGGAGGTTGTCGGTCAGGAGTACAATGGTAAGTTCTATCCTAATATTAGTGGGGTAGCACAATCCTATAATTATTACCCATTTTCGTATATGAAGCCTGAGGACGGATTTGCTGTCTTGGGATTAGGTCTAGGAAAATATGTTGTAGGTGGAGAAAAAACACACCGTTTTTGTCCAGAACATCCAAAATTGCAGTTAGCATCTATTCAGGATCAAGTGAAAGATTCTCAGAATTATTTCTATGCCATTAATATGGAATCTGATAAGCTTAATTTGCTGGAAGATGGGGAAGATGCAGCAACACTTAAGTACGACATTTCAGTTGCAGAAAAAGATGGAAACCTATTACATTGCGCATCGGTATACGATGGACGTAACGATAGAATTGAACCAGATTTAAATTTAAGAGGCCCCCGTGTTGTTGATTTTGCTAATATTCTTAAATACAATCAGATTCCTTTAGCCAAAACCTTAAGCATTCTTTTGAATATTTTTAAGCAAGCAATGGGAGCACCTGTTGAAATTGAATTTGCTGTCGACCTTTCGAAAGGAAAGAATGGTTTACCTACTTTTAATTTGTTGCAAATTAAGCCACTTATCAGACAGGAAATGAGTGTGGAAATTGACATGACAAAGGTGGATAAAGAAAAATTGGTCTTATTGGCTGATAAAGGAATGGGGAATGGTAAAATTGACCATGTTCGCGATGTCATTTTCATGGATGTAAGCAAATTTGACAGAACTAAGACTGAGGAAATGGCTGAAGAGATAGCCATACTTAATCAGAAAATGAAGGAGCAAGATCGTGAGTATGTTTTGATTGGTCCTGGTCGTTGGGGAACGAAAGATCGATTTACAGGTATTCCAGTTCTTTGGTCACAAATTTCGAATGCTAAAGTTATTGTAGAGCAAGGTTTGGAAGATTTTCCTTTAGATGCTTCTCTTGGCTCACACTTTTTTCATAACGTAACTTCAATGAATGTTGGCTATTTCTCTGTAAAAGCTAATTTGGAAACGAGTTTTGTTAAAGAAGATGTGCTTAATAAACAAGAGTTAGTTGAGAATGTACACTATTTTAAACATGTTCGCTTTGCTGAGCCTTTAGAAATATTAATGGATGGTAAAAAGCAAACCTCTGTTATTAGTTTTAAATAAAGCTATTAAAAAGTTGACCCTGATACATAAAAAAGAGATCTCGATTAATCGAGATCTCTTTTTTTATTTCCGATTCTAAAATCAGTTCGTTATCGGCTTATGCTTGGTATGAATTGACACCAGCAGTTTCCATTTTACGGTCTACTTTTTTAACTAAACCTTGAATCACTTTTCCAGGACCAACTTCAGTAAATGAGCTTGCTCCATCAGCAATCATATTCTCCATAGTTTGTGTAAAGCGTACAGGAGCAGTTAGTTGAGCAACAAGATTTTGCTTAATTTCTTCAGGGTCAGTAACAGGCTTTGCATTCACGTTTTGGTAAACAGCGCAAGTTGGTTTCGAGAAAGTTGTGTTTTTAATCGCTTCCTCAAGCTCAACACGTGCAGGTTCCATTAGTGGAGAATGGAATGCACCACCAACTTTTAATGGTAAAGCTCGTTTTGCACCAGCTTCTTTTAATTTCTCACAAGCAACTTCGATACCTTTCATGCTACCCGAAATAACCAACTGTCCAGGACAGTTGAAGTTTGCAGGAACAACGATTTCGTCAATCTCAGCACAAACTCTTTCAACAGTCTCATCATCAAGACCAATGATAGCTGCCATTGTTGAAGGTTCTATTTCACAAGCTTTCTGCATAGCCATTGCACGCTGAGAAACTAACTTTAATCCATCTTCGAAAGAAAGAGAACCGTTAGCAACTAATGCTGAAAATTCACCTAAAGAGTGACCTGCAACCATTTCTGGTTTAAAATCGTCACCTAAAGTTTTAGCTAAAATTACAGAGTGAAGAAAGATAGCTGGTTGAGTAACCTTAGTCTGTCTTAGGTCTTCGTCTGTTCCGTTAAACATCAGCTCAGTAATGTTGAAACCAAGTATTTCATTGGCTTTATCAAATAATTCTTTACCTAGCTCAGAGTTTTCGTATAGGTCTTTACCCATACCAACAAATTGGGCTCCTTGCCCTGGGAATACATATGCTTTCATAGCTTTCGATTAGTAATTGATACTTATCAATCGTTAATTAGTAATTATATAGTTTTTGCAGAGATCAGTCGAATAAATTCTTCGCGAGTTGCTAGATTTTCGAAGGCTCCAGTAAAATCAGAAGTCGTTGTTGTTGAATTTTGTTTTTGAACACCACGCATAGACATACACATGTGGCTTGCTTCGATTACAACAGCTACTCCAAGAGGATTAAGTGTATCCTGAATACAATCTTTTATTTGTGTAGTTAATCTCTCTTGTACCTGTAATCGGCGCGCAAAAGCATCAACAACACGAGCAATTTTGCTTAAACCAGTAATGGTTCCATCAGGGATATAAGCAACGTGAGCTCTTCCTACAAAGGGAAGCATGTGGTGTTCACACATCGAGTAAACTTCAATATCTTTCACAATCACCATTTGGCGATATTCTTCTTTAAACATTGCTGATCGCAAGATATCTTCAGGTTTAATGTGATAGCCTTGAGTTAAAAATTGCATCGCTTTTGCGACTCTTAGTGGGGTTTTATCAAGTCCCTCTCTCTCCACATCTTCGCCTAAAAGTTCCAAAACCTTTTTGTAATGAAACATGAGTTGCTCAGTCGTTTCCTGGTTGAATTTTTCTATTTTTGTGAAACCTTTATTTTCTGTTTCGTTACTTGAAAATTCCATCTTATAATTTGTGTTTAAATATTATCATTCGATAAAATTCAATTGATAACCTCTTATGATCAGGTTTATCAATTTGTTAGCTTAAGCTTGCAAATTTAAGTATATTTTTTGTCGATTAAGCAAATTTGAGGAAGCTTTGTTTTTGCTAAGTACTTGCATCTATGGATATTTTAATTGTTAGTTCTACTTTTACCTCCCTACAAAAATTTATTGGTCAACTTCAATTGATTGATAATTATGGGAAAAACTACGCTCGTTTTCAATTGGCTGAAAACGAATTTGATATTTTGATATCAGGTTATGGTGGGGGCATAGCTAGCCATTGGATAAATAAAGCAATACAACGTAAAAATTACGATATCGTTATTCATCTTGGGAGATCGTATGCACTCAACGATAAATCGGAAGAAGGTAGTTTGGTGAATGTTATAGATGATTATTTTGGAGATATGGGTTTCACTTTCGAATCGGGTTTTCAATCATTTTTCGATTATGAACTTCTATCCAAGAATGAAATTCCTTTTAAAAATGGAGTTCTTGAGAATACATCGGATTATTCAGAAATATTAACCTCGTTTAGAAAAGTAAGTGGGATGACATGTAATACGATTCCTGAAAATCTTTTTCAGATAGGAGAGATTTATATTAAGAACTATCCTGAGGTGATTAGTTCAGAAGGAGCTGCTATACTCTATGCTTGTCTGGAATCAAATACAGATCTTATTCAACTTTCTTATGTAGCTGGTAAACTTGAAGATGCGACTGATAAACTAAATGTTAATGATGAAGAAATTGATACGATCACAAGTACAATTGAAGAACTATTGGTAAAACTCTATCAGTACCAGCTTTTGAAAAGTTAAGATTTTTGCTTGTTAATTATTTGAATTTTATAAGTATTGCTTTCTTAAAATACAAAGCTTGAAATAAACCTCTAGCAAGCATAAAAGAAAGCATGGCAACCCAAAGTCCATGGTTTAACAGAATACCTTTCAGCCCAAAATAGACAGGCACAAAAATGAGGAGTGTTGCCGCCATCATTGTTTTTCTCATATAAACAGAAGCCGTTGCACCTATATAAATTCCATCATATAGGAATGATGCAAAACTTAATATAGGGAGCAAAATAAGCCATTTAAGATAGGGACTCGCTGCACTAATCGTTTCTGCACTATTGGTTAACATGGATAGAATCCAATTGCCACCAAAACCATAAAATACAGTGAAGATTAGACTGATACCAGTTCCCCATATAAAAAGGTATCGAACCGTTGTTAAGAAGTTCTTACGATTTTGAGCGCCAATAAATCGACCAACCAGAGCTTCTGCTGCGTATGCAAAGCCATCCATTAGGTAAGAAAATATAAAGAGAAACTGTAAAAGCAGTGAATTTACTGCAAGTATCGTTTTATTGGAGCTTGCCGATTCAGTTGTAAAGAATGTGAATACGAATATGATACAAAGCGTACGTATAAAAATATCCCTGTTCACCAATACGAAATGTTTCAGTTCTTTTATTTTCAATAGACCTTTATTCGTCCAATATTTGAATAATCGACGATAATAGCGCCAAATAAATACTGAAGCCATAATAAGGCCACAATATTGAGCAATTACAGTTCCAAGTGCTACGCCTCTGGCATCAAGATTTAACTCAAAGACAAAGAATGCAGATAAACTGATGTTAATAATATTGCAAATGATGGCTATAGTCATTGGGATTTTCGAATTCTGCATACCAATGAACCATCCCGTTAAGGCATACAAAGAAATAGTAGCTGGTGCCGCCCATATTCGAATATTGTAATAGGACAAAGCTATATTCTCAACGGAAGTTTCGGAGTCGATATAACTAAAGCTTAGTAGAGCGATCGGTTTTTGAAGTAACAAGATAAGGATACTTCCAGCCAAAGCCACTAATAAAGCACGACCTAGCGACAAAATACTTTCATTTAAATTTCGAGCACCATAAGCTTGAGCTGTAATACCACTAGTACCCATTCTAAGAAAAGCAAAACCCCAATAGAGAAAATTGAATATGGTACCACCTAGGGCAATTCCACCAATAAAATCAATTTCTCCCAAGTGTCCCATAAGAGCTAAGTCTACTATTCCTAAAAGGGGAATGGTGATGTTACTAATAATATTGGGTAGGGCGATATCTAATATTTTCTTATTCACTTTTTTTATTCTACGAAGTTAATTTGGGTGCGAAATTACAGAAATGCCTCGATTAAACTAGTAATTACAAAATAAAACTTCACCTAAGTTTCTTTAGGAAAGGCACTAAAACTAGTGTTGGACTTATTTAAAGAGTCACACTTAAAAATAAAAGACAAAAAAGTCTTAAAATATTTGGAAGAGATTTAATTATACTATAGATTTGTTTGTGTTATTGAAAACGAGATTAAATAAAAATAATCGAGTTTAATAATTTCTTTTACTGATTTAAACGATTAGATATGAGTTTTGAATTACCAAAATTACCGTATGCGTATGATGCCTTAGAGCCACATATTGATGCTAGAACTATGGAAATTCACCATTCAAAGCATCACGCGGGATATACTAATAATTTAAATGCTGCGATTGCTGGAACAGATTTAAACGGGAAATGTATTGGAGAAATTCTTGCAAGTATATCAAAACAATCAGCTGCTATTCGAAATAATAGTGGTGGTTATTATAATCACGATTTGTTTTGGAAACTGATGTCCCCAAATGGAGGAGGACTTCCAACAGGAGAATTGCAAAAAGCAATCGAAAAAACGTTTGGGAATTTTGATCAATTCAAGGAAAAGTTTTCGAAAGCAGCAGCAACGCGCTTTGGTTCAGGTTGGGCATGGTTAGTTAAATTATCAGATGGTAGTTTAAAAATTTGCTCAACACCCAATCAAGATAATCCTTTAATGGATGATGCAGAAGTAAAAGGTACACCAATTTTAGCATTGGATGTATGGGAACATGCTTACTATTTAAAGTTTCAAAATAGAAGACCCGATTACATTTCAGAATTTTTTGAAGTAATTAATTGGGAGGAAGCGTTAAAGCGCTTTCAGGATTAGTTTTGTTTATTGTTTTTTTGATTTTGGGATCGACTTTCGAATTTATTTGAGAGTCGATCTTTTTTTTGCTTGGTTCATGATTTTTGTAGAAATTGAGGTAAATCAATAAACAAAATTATGAAACACGAACTTCCAAAATTGCCTTATGCATTAAATGCCTTAGAGCCCTTTATTTCCCAGAGAACTCTTGAGTTTCATTATGGAAAACACCATCAGGCCTATGTCAATAATTTAAATAATTTAATTGAAGGTACCTCTTTCGAAAATGCTGATTTAGTAGATATTATCATGAAATCGGATGGTGGAATTTTTAATAATTCGGCTCAAGTTTATAATCATACCTTTTATTTTATGGCTCTTAAACCCAGAGGAGGAGGAAGACCACGTCAGAAATTATATGACGCTTTAGTTTATACCTTTGGTTCCTTTGAAAAATTTAAAGCTGAATTTTCGAAGGCAGGTGCAAGCCTTTTTGGCTCAGGTTGGGTCTGGTTAGTTGCTGACTCTAACAATAAACTTAGTATCATTCAAACTTCAAATGCTGCTAACCCATTATCGGATAATTTAATGCCAATTATGACAATGGATGTATGGGAACATGCTTATTATTTAGACACACAAAATTCAAGACCTAAATATATTGAGAATTTTTGGGAACTAATTGATTGGGAATTAATAGAGAAACGATATGAAAATCTATTATAAATTTATCGACACTTATAAAAAGAACTGTTACTATATGTGACAGTTTTTTTTATTTTAACATTTTAATCTCATAATTTTTACTTAATTGTATTACTCTAAGGATAGTGAAAAATTAAAGATTATATTTTGATCCAAAAACCGATCTAATTAGGATTAATTTATTGAGGAATAATATTATAATCCTCACTTTAAAAAGATCAAAGATATCACATTCATTTTTTGAATATAACTGTATCAAATTTTCATTCTCAACCGTATAATAAGATAAGATTTAAATGTTAAAGGAATTAGTATTAAAAAATAGAAGTTATCGACGATTTTACCAAAATGACACCATTGGTAAAGAAAAATTGAAACAATGGATAGACCTGGCTAGACTAGGTGCCTCTGGAAGAAATGCGCAAAGTTTGAAATATATAAGTGTTACTGATCAAAAGTTGTGCGAAAAAGTGTTTGATAATCTGGCATGGGCTGGTTACTTAAGTGATTGGAACGGTCCTATAAAAGGAGAGCAACCGGTTGCCTATGTCATCATGCTAAATGATGAAGCTTTGAGCAAAAATTATTTTTGTGATGACGGAATAGCTGTTCAAAATTTGTTGCTAGGGGCGGTTGAAGATGGTTTTGGTGGCTGTATCTTAAGAGCATTCAAAGAAAACGCTCTTAGAGATTTATTGAGTATCTCTGAAAATTATTCTATAATCCAAGTTGTTGCTTTGGGTAAGCCTAAAGAAGAGGTTATTCTTGAAGAGATGGATAATGATGATATTAAATATTGGAGAGATGAAAAAGGTGTTCATCATGTTCCTAAAAGAAGACTTGAAGAAGTTGTTATAAATGAACTATAGATTGAAATATCCTACATTATGAGAAATTTAATTTTTTGCTGTATCATTGTTATAGCTCTAAGTTTTACTGTAGAAAGTAAAGCTCAGAAGTATAATCGTGACTCCATTTTTTTAACTGGTGCTGTTATGGACCAGGTTGAGCTGAAAGGCTTGCCTTATGCTCATTTTAGAGTAAATAAAGAACAAGGCGGTACGACCAATGAATATGGAAGATTTTCTATTTGGGTTAATCCTGGTGATACAATTCAATATTCGTTTGTTGGTTATAACGATTTAAAGGTAATTGTAAGTGATAGTTTACAACAGGATGATTATCTGTTTGGAGTATTTCTTGCTAAGGATACTATTGCACTTCAGGAAGTTTTAATCCTCCCTCGATTTGGTGATTTTAAAAATGCTTTTATGAATGCAAAGGTGAATACACCGGAATATGTAAGAGCAAAGAATAATGTAAATACGGCTACATATCAGGCACTTACTCAGGCACCTAAAACCATGGATGCCAAAGCGAATACTGATTTACTTATTAAAAATCATGTCATTGCTATTGAGAATAAAACGATGGTGCCTACCGAAATGACTGCAGGGGTTAGTACAACGCGAACACTACCCGAATTAAAGAGGCTAAAACGTAAAAGGAAGATGAAAATAGCTGATCCAATTGTGACAGATACTGAAATTAAGATTCTTCAGGAAATGTATCGATATAAAATCAATAAGAAATAAAAAAAATAAGCGGTGACCTCTCACCGCTTTTATTTTGTTTTATCCTCTGCTGAAAAGTGCTTTTATAATAAGCATTGCCATTTTTGGATTTTCTTTAAGTCTTCGAGTTGAGTAACCAAACCAGTCTTTACCGAAAGGAACATATACTCTCATTTTGTGCCCTTTATCAAGAATAGACTGTCTTAACTCAGGTGTTACACCATAAAGCATTTGAAATTCATACTTATCCTTAGGAACATTGTATTTTTCAATTAGATCGTAAGCAGGTTGTATCAAATTCTTATCATGAGTAGCAATACCTGGATAGATATCATTCTTAAGCATGAAATCAAGATCTTTAATATAATGTTCGTTGATTTCTTCATACTTTTTGAAGGCAATCTCATCAGGTTCTACATAAATTCCTTTACACAATCTATAGTTTAAAACAGAACCATTTTTAAGATCCATCATATTCTCCAAATCAGAAAGAGTACGTTTTAGATAAGCTTGTACTACCAGTCCGACATTATTAGGAAATTCTTTTTTCAAACGTCTGAACATATCAATTTCCTTATCCACACAAGGTGAATCTTCCATATCAATTCGAACAAAATTATTGTACTCGGCCGCTTTTGCTATAACTGTTCTAATATTCTCGTAACATACTTCAGGATCTATAAGTAAACCGAAAAATGTCGGCTTAACTGAATAGTTACCATCAATATTATTTTTCTCGAAAGCTTCAATAATATTTAAGTAGGCATCTTTATTTTCGGTGGCTTGACTTAAGTCTTCAATAAATTCACCTAATAAATCAACTGTGACTTTTATACCTTGTGCATTTAAGTCTAGCGAAGCATTTACTGCATCTTCTATTGTTTCTCCAGCAATATATCTTTTAGAAAAGAGCCAAACTAGTTTTTTTGGCATAAAAGGCAGGGTTGCTGCAATCATCTGATTAAACATCTCTTATGGGTTTAAGGGTTAACTTTGAGTTTTTTTGGTGGCTACAATGTAGCTATCATGTGAATTAAAAAGAATGACGTTTATCAGCAAAATGGTTTGATTTTTAATAAGAGTAATTTCTAGTTACTTGAAGAAAAATCTATTCCAGAAGTTTTTCCATTATCATTTAAAACTTATATTTGCTAGGCTTAAATTAAACCTGAGCCAAATTCACTGTTTTATTAAGAGTGGATTGTTTAAATAAGTACCTAAATCAATTAAATATATGCTACTAATCTGTTATCAGAGATAATTTTTAAAGATTATTCTTATAATGGATTTTCTGACTGAGATTAATCTTGGAAAGGGGGCTATTCAAAATCAAACTAGAAAAACATGAAAAATTTATCGATTGTTCTAAATGCCGTTGTTATTGTTGCTGTTGGAATTTTATTCTTTTTGCATTTCTCAGGAGGTAGTAAAAATGAAGTAAAAGCTGTTGCTGGAAAGGGTGCTGTCGTGTATGTGAACACTGATTCTTTATTATCAAACTATAACTTTTCTGTCGATTTGAATGAGAAATTTCTGAAAAAACAAGAAGATTCAAGAACAGATTTTAATTTTAAAGCCCAAAAGTTAGAAAAAGAAGCTGTTGATTTCCAAAGAAAAATACAAAATAAGGGTTTTCTTAACCGTGAACGTGCAGAAAAAGCTCAGAGAGATTTAATGGCGAAAAAACAAAACTTAGAGCAACTTGATAGAAAATTAAGTGCTGAGTTGATGGCTGAGCAAAATGAGAATTCAAAGCGTTTGTTCGATAGTGTTACTAACTATTTAAAAGTATATAATGCAAAGCACAAGTACAGCTTAATCATTAGTACAACTCAAGGTGGTACAGTTCTACATTCTGCAAAAGGATTAGATATCACGAAAAATATTATTGATGGCTTAAATGCTAGATATAAAAAATAAGAGTAAAAAATATTGAATAAGAGGGCAGAGGCATATCGCTTTCTGCCCTTTTTTTATCTTTGTGCTTAATGATAATACTTTGGTATTTTCATATTTAAAGCTACACCGTTTATAACATACAAAGTTGAGTAATGAGTTTCGCAAATAAGTACCTAAAAAAGCAACAAGTATATCCTGATTATATAAATGATATAGTGCCTGAGAATTTAGGACTAATCGTTACGATTCCTTGTTATGATGAGCCTGATTTAATTTCAAGTTTACAGGCGTTGTGGCTTTGCGATCGCCCAAGTTTTAAGGTTGAGGTAATTGTAATAATTAATTCTGGTGTGCAAGCTTCTGCTGAAGTATTAAAACAGAATGATAAAACAATCAAGGATGCTCAGGATTGGATTTCTCAACATGAGGATGAAAAATTGAAGTTTTACTTGATACATCAGCCTAATTTACCTAAAAAAACGGCAGGGGTTGGTTTGGCTAGAAAAATTGCCATGGATGAGGCTGTTACTCGTTTCAATAAAATTGGAAAGTCCAATGGTATAATTACAGGCTACGATGCGGATTCCTCTTGTGATAAGAATTACTTCACCGAGATTGAAAAGTTATTTAAGAAATATCCGAAGGCAAATGGTGCTAATATCTTTTATGAACATCCACTTGAAGGAGGTGAGTTTAGTGAGCTAATCTATAATTCTATTGCTCAGTATGAGCTGTATTTACGTTACTACATGCTTGCTATGCGTTTTGCAGGTCACCCACATGCCTACCATACAGTAGGATCAAGTTTTGCTGTTTCTGCCAATGCCTATATTAAACAAGGAGGAATGAATCGTCGTCAGGCTGGAGAAGATTTTTATTTCCTGCAGAAGATTATTGCTCTTGGTAAGTTTTATGAAATTAAGCACACCCGTGTTATCCCTTCTCCCCGCATATCAGACCGTGTGCCATTTGGAACGGGAAAAGCAATATCAACTTTTGTAAACGAAGGAATTAGCAATTATAAGAATTATAACTATGCTGCTTTTAAAGATTTAAAAATATTCTTCGATAGAGTTGATGATTTTTTTGGAGTTGATTACGACACCTTTATTAACAAGTTGATTGTTGAATTACCAGGGCCAGTGCGTAGTTATTTAAAGGAAGATAACTTTTTTGAAGCTTTGGACGAGATCAATCGCAATTGTGCATCTATTGATACTTTTAGAAAAAAGTTCTTCGGTGCTTTTAATGCTTTTAAAGTTCTAAAATATTTGAACAATGTTCATGAACAGTTTATGGAAGAAGAAAGTGTTATTGTAAGTGCAAAGCTCCTTCTTAAAGATTTAGGAATTGCAACTAAGGGTATATATTCAGCAAAGGAATTGCTTCGAATATATAGAGAATATGAAAAAATAAATTAGGATATAAAAGAAGCATAGATTGTTTAATCTATGCTTTTTTTTAGTTGATACAGGACATGTTCATAAAACAATGAATATTTTAACACCCCTCTGTCCTTTGGACATCTATTCACATTATAAAATTAATTAATATGTTCGTGAGCCTTTGGGTTTCCCGAAAAGTGGAGAAAGGAATACAAGATTTGAATCAATATTCTAAGTTTTGTCCATGAATCTTTCCCTTTTAGGGTACCGAAGCAAATCTCGTGAACACCTTAAACTTTAGTGATTTGTGAACAAAGTGTCGACAGACGAAAGGCTGTATTTGCGCTAGAAAAACCATTAAACTTGTACATTTTTCTATGCGATACTTTTATGAGTAAACCCTGTTATTCGTTATTGAATATGATTTAGAGTAATGTGAAATTTATAGCCGTTGAATAAGTGACCTGAACAGGGATACCTCTCTGTTTTCCAGGGGCAAAGGCAGGTAAGCTCTTAATAACACGAATAGCTTCCTGGTCTAACGAAGGATCAACCCCTCTTAGAATCTCTATATTCCTTACTTTTCCGTCTCTACCAACTATAAACCTTACAAATACGCGCCCCGTTATCCCATTTTCTTGTGCTATAACCGGATATCTTATACTTTTTTGAATATATCTATTAAGTTCAATATTGCCTTCTCTCATACTTTTACAAATATCGGGTCGGAAAATTGGCATCTCTTCAACCACGACAAAAATTTCAGTTTCGTCGATAATCTCGGTATCATACGATACTTCCTTAGGTGGAGTTAGATCAATTTCAGTATTTTGATCCACCTCTTCTTCTTCTATTTCTAAATTCGCATCAACTTTTGAATCATTCTCAACAATAGTAATAACATCTTGTAGTTTGATTTTTACAGGCGGCTTTACCTTTGGCTTTTCAGGTTCTTGCCTAGTTATTGGAACAATTTCTTCTAATTCGGTAAGTTCCTGAGGATTGACAATGCTTTCAATTTCATTAATTGGGACTTGCCATTTAAATGCAATTAAAACAAGTAAAAGGGCTATGGCTAGTCCAATTTCGAAGAATAAACTCTTTTTCCCTTCAAGGTCGGCACTCTTTTTTTTCTTAGGTAACATGGCTAGAATATTTTAAATAATAAAATAATCTCAAACAAATCACGAATTAGAGGTGTAGGTAAGTTTAGCTTATTAAGACCATCTGTCTAATTATACGATAAGCTACCTGTTTGGTTGCACAGCATACGAGTCATATAGATCAGATATTGTAAAGTACAAAAAAGGAATAACTTTCGCTATTCCTTTTCAATTATTATGAATATATCTTCATCCTTTTTTTTCATGAGATACTGTTCTCGTGCAAATTTTTCTAGATTCTTACGATTTGTTTTGAGCTCATGTATTCTGTCTTTATCTTTTTTGATTTTATCCAGATAGTATTGTTTTGACTTATTAAGTGCTTCAATTTTACTCTGATATTCTTTACGCTCCCATATGGAGTGTTGATCGAAAAAGAACAACCATAAGAAGAAGATCAGTAAGCTAATTGCGAATTTGTTACTGATAGCCTTAATAAGAAGCGATTTGATTTTTGATTTATTCATTACAGCATGTGTCCTTTTAGTTCGATTGCCTAAAATTAATGATTTTTTTTCATTTAAATTTTAGAAAGATTTTTTGATATGCAATATCATTACAGATTAATTATGAAACTCTAAAATATGGATTGTAATTAATAAAAGAGCTTTAAGATTTCCCTGACATTAATTCCTCATTTTAATTGAAAAGATGCATTGTAGTATTGGTTTTGGAATTTATCTGCTGTTATTTCTACCCAAAATAAATTGATATAAAACGAAAAGACCTTGATTACTTTAATCAAGGTCTTTTCATTTGCGAATTTAAAATTCTTAAACTTTATAGATGGGAGAAAATTGCTCTGGTTCAGCTTCTCTCATAATTTCATAAATGATTTCAAATACATCTTCAGCATTTGGATTCGAGAAATAATCACCATCGGTACCATAAGCAGGGCGGTGGTCTTTCGCCGTAATCGTTCTAGGCTCAGAATCTAAATGGAAGTAGGCTTTCTGCTCTTCAAGAACTTTTTGCATCATAAATGCTGTGGCTCCACCTGGAACATCTTCGTCGAAGAAAATAACACGATTGGTCTTTTTCACAGATTCGACAATTATATGATTCACATCAAATGGAAGAAGTGTTTGTACATCGATCAGTTCAACTGAAATATTAAACTCCTTAAGCTGTTTAGTCGCATCCTCAGCGATTTTCACGCATGAACCGTAAGTTACCAGAGTAATATCAGTTCCTTCGTTTAAAACCTCAGGAATACCCAATGGTGTTTTGAACTCCGCAAGGTTATCTGGCATCTTTTCCTTAAGTCTATAACCATTTAATGGCTCAATGACCAAGGCAGGTTCATCAGCTTCCATTAGAGTGTTGTATAGACCTGCAGCCTTAGTCATATTGCGTGGAACACAAACATGAATACCGCGAATTGAATTAATGACCATGCTAAGAGGTGAACCTGAATGCCAAATCCCCTCAAGTCGGTGACCACGTGTACGAATAATAACAGGCGCCTTTTGTCCACCTTTGGTTCTGTATTGCAAGGTTGCCAAATCATCACTCATGGTTTGCAGAGCGTATAAAAGGTAATCGAAATATTGAATCTCAGCAATGGGACGTAAACCTCGCATAGCCAATCCAATTCCTTGCCCAAGAATTGTAGCCTCACGAATACCCGTGTCAGTAACTCTTAATTCGCCATACTTTTCTTGCATACCTTCCAAACTCTGATTCACACCGCCAATAAAGCCTGTATCTTCACCAAAAGTTAGTAGTAAGGGGTATTTGCTAAAAAGTTGGTCAAAATTATCACGGAGAATTTCTCGTCCATTTACAGTTTTAGAGCTTTCAGAATAAATAGGTTTAACCGCAGGTATATTAGAAATCTGCTTATCTGTTTCACTATATAAATGTGAACTATAACGTTCATGATTTTCTTCGATAGTATCCTTTAACCACTGTTGAAGTTGAGATTTTAATGGTTTGAAAGTTGCACATGAACTACAAATATGTCTTAAAATCTTTTTTGCAGAACTGACATTGTCTTTTCTAATGGGGTGAATAATTTTTTTCAAGTCATTCACAATAGCATCGATTCGCTTTGTCTTTTTACAATTACAAGCTGATGCTTTTACCAAGGCAACTAGGTCATCGCGTTCCTTTTTAACTGGGGTAATAAAGGTTTTCCAGGCCTGTTTTTTAGCTTCCTTTACAGTTTCAACAGTTTCAGATTCAATTGCGATCAATTGATCTTGTGTTGCAAGCTCCATATCAAGCATCCATTCACGCATCTTTTTAATTGGATCGTACTCGAGCTCCCATTTTAGACGCTCCTCAGTTTTGTAACGCTCGTGAGATCCAGATGTAGAATGACCTTGAGGTTGAGTCATTTCAATCACGTGAAATAATGTTGGAATATGCCCTTCTCTACATTTAGCAACACCTTCCGTATACATTTTACAAAGTTCTGGGTAATCCCAACCTTTGGCTTTGTATATATGGTAACCATCACCATTTTCATCTATTTCAAAGCCTTTTAAAACTTCAGAAATGTTCTGCTTAGTTGTTTGATATTTGTTAGGAACAGAGATGCCCCATCCATCATCCCAAACACTCATAGCCATAGGCACTTTTAAGACACCTGCAGCATTTATGGTTTCCCAAAAATGACCTTCAGATGTACTTGAATCACCAATGGTTCCAAAGGCAACTTCATTTCCTTTATCAGAGAATTCAGAGAAGCCATGTAACTCTTTATTTTGTCTAAAAATTTTAGAAGCATAAGCAAGACCTAGAAGTCGTGGCATCTGACCAGCAGTGGGAGAGATATCAGGAGACGAGTTTTTTTGTTCCATTAAGTTTTTCCAACTACCATCAGCTTTCAAGCTACGCGATGCATAGTGGTTATTCATTAAACGTCCACCATTTGCTGGATTCTTATCCAATTGAGTCTCTCCATATAATTGTGCGAAGAATTCTTCAGGAGTTAGCATGCCAGCAGCTAGCATAAAGGTTTGATCTCGATAATATCCCGATCTCCAATCACCATTTTTAAAGCTTTTAGCCATGGCAATTTGAGCCAGTTCTTTACCATCTCCAAAAATTCCAAACTTAGCTTTACCTGTAAGAACCTCTTTTCGACCTAAAAGACTTAATTGACGACTAATATTTGCAATTCGGTAATCTTCAAGAACTTCTTTTTTAAAATCGTCGAAAGAAATTTCCTTATTTGTATTCTCCTGATATATTTCTGACATACTCACAATTAAGAATGATTATTAAGGATGAAGCCTGTAATCGATTACATATCAACTAGTGCTTTATCATCCATTTTGTTAAGCCATACAAATTTAAGGAGATTTATTCTAAATAAGAAAGAAATACAGGACTATTTAGGACTCCAGTGTCTTAAATGATTTGAATAGTGTATAGGAAATAGTACTTTTGTAACAAATATAAATAGTTAGAGATATGTTTTTAAAACTTATTTTAGTTAGTGTTGTTCTATTGGGAATAGGATTTATTGGTTTTGCAATAAGCATACTTGTCAAGAAAAATGGGCAGTTTCCCGAAACACATATCGGAAAAACAGAATTCCTTAAGAAGGAAGGAGTGAGCTGTGCAACGTCTCAAGATAAACTCGAACAAGCTAAAGCGTTTAAGAAAGGGCAGTATAGTAAAGAGACTATTTTGGAGAAAGAACTAAGCAAACTTTAGGTTCATATTAAAAATTCGCCTAATTAATTTTCAAATAACTAGTCAATATTATGACAATTAAGTAATATTGATTTAGAATAGATAATACAATAATCCCCGCTCAATTTTAAATTGAGCGGGGATTATTATAATATGTGGATTTGATTTTTACTTTAGAATCATCTCTTTAATTTTAGATGAGGAGTAAGTTTGATAGTTACCTTCTTCGTTGGTGTAGATAAAATATGCATTTAAATTAGAATCGTTTTCAACAATTCTAATGCTTTTTTCTAAACCTAAAACCATAAAGGCTGTAGCATAAGCATCAGCGGTCATGCAATCCGGAGCTATAACTGTCGCCGAAAGCAGGCTGTGTTGTACAGGATAACCCAATTTAGGATCAATTGTGTGAGCGTATTTTTTTCCATTTTTGATATAGAACTGGCGGTAATTACCCGAAGTAGCCATAGCGCCGTTTGGTAGACTCAATATATCTTGTATTTCTCTGTTTTTAACTTCCGGATCATCAATAGGTCTGTCGATTCCAACTCGCCAAGAGCGGTTTTTGTTACTGTGCCCTTTAACCCTAATCTCACCGCCAATTTCGACCATATAATTTGCGACGCCTTTGCTTTCAAGAAAATCAGCAACCACATCTACCCCGTAGCCTTTTGCAATGGCACTAGGGTCGAACATGATTCTAGGATCTTCTTTCACAATCTTGTGATTAATTAGTTTCACTTTCTGATACCCTACGATCTGTAATAGGCTATCAACAGGAATATCTTCTGGTTCCAGTTTGTTTTTAAAGCCAAAACCCCAAGCATTAGCCAGCGGTGCAATGGTCATGTCAAAGGCTCCATCTGTTATCTCAGAAATCTCAAGGCTTCTATTGAATACGGTTTCAAAATAACGATCGAGAATAACGGTAGAGTCATTATTATTTACTCGTGTTATGATAGAATTGGGCTTATAGGTTGAAAGTGAATGATCGAATTCATTCATTTTTACTTTAATTTCTTCATGTAAATCTTTACCATCAGGATTATCGTAAACGATATGATAGATGGTGCCCCAAATATAGCCTTCGTTAAACTGATATTCTTTTTTCTTAGTCTGGCATCCAAGTAGAAGTAATGAAGCTACTAGGAGTAGTTGTATTCTTTTAATCATGATAATGTCATATCGAATTGGTAAATGAAGAAGCAGTAAAGGTAAGTAATATTGCTAGTAGATGGGAATAAAAAAAGCCTCGGAAAATCCGAGGCTTGAAATATTTATCAACCGAAATCGTCAAACTCAACCATTTCGTCTGGTACACCTAAATCATACAGCATGTTTTCAACCGCTGAATTCATCATTGGAGGTCCACATAAGTAATATTCGATATCCTCTGGCTCATCATGTTTAGTCAGATAGTTATCGTAAATCACTTGATGGATAAATCCAGTTGGTCCTTCCCAATTATCTTCTGGCTGAGGCTCAGAAAGCGCCAAGTGCCACTCAAAGTTAGGGAACTCAGCTGCAATTGCATCAAACTGATCAGCATAGAATACTTCTTTTAGTGAACGTGCACCATACCAGAAAGTAGCCTTACGACCTGTTTTCACAGTGTGGAACAAGTGGAAGATATGAGAACGCATTGGAGCCATACCAGCACCACCACCAATAAACATCATTTCGTTATTGGTCTCTTTAATGAAGAACTCACCATAAGGACCAGAAACAGTTACCTTGTCTCCTGGCTTACGCGAGAAGATAAATGAAGAACAGATACCTGGGTTCACATTTGCCCAACCACCGTTTACACGATCGAATGGAGGTGTTGCAATACGAATATTAAGCATTACAATATTCCCTTCAGCTGGGTGGTTTGCCATTGAGTAAGCACGATATGTAGGTTCTGGGTTTTTCATCTTAAGATCGAACATCTTAAATTGTTCCCATTCGCCACGATATTGCTCTTCAATATCCATATCCTTAAAATCAACATCGATTTTAGGAACATCAATCTGAATGTATCCACCTGATTTAAAATCAAGAATTTCTCCTTCGGGTAATTTCACAACGAACTCCTTAATAAAGGTCGCTACGTTACCGTTTGAAACTACTTCACAATCCCATTTCTGAATACCCAAAATTTCTTGAGGTATCGCCATGCTCATGTCTTCTTTTACTTTTACCTGACAAGCTAAACGCCAATTATTTTGTGCTTCTTTACGAGTAAAGTAATCAACTTCAGTTGGAAGAATGCTACCTGCTCCGTCAAGCACCTGACATTTACACATTGCACATGTTCCACCACCACCACAAGCGGATGGTAAGAAGATTTTTGCTGCACCTAAAGTGCCTAAAAGGGTATTTCCTGGCTCTACAACCAATTTTTGATTACCGTCATTGATATCAATGGTTACTTCTCCTGATGGCGTTAGTTTCTGCTTTGCAAATAAAAGTATAGAAACTAGAACCAGGATTACAAGTAGGAAAATTGCGATACTTATCCCAATAATAGTCCCATTACTAGTGGCTATATCAGTTCCCTGTGTTGTTAATAATATCATCTCTATTCTAATTTAGAATTATGAAAAAAGTTGAAAGTGTCTAAAGGATTTATAAATGCCTAGAGTATGTATTACTCTAATATCTTTAGAACTTTTTTTTTATTCCTAATTCGTAATTTATAATTACTAATTAATTAAAGCTTAGAGTTTGATACCCATAAAGCTCATAAAAGCAATTCCCATTAATCCTGTTACAATAAAAGTAATTCCAAGGCCTCTAAGAGGAGCTGGAATATTTGAGTAACGGATTTTTTCGCGAATAGCTGCAATACCAACAATTGCTAGTAACCATCCAATACCTGATCCAAGACCAAATGAAGTGGCTTCTGCTAAAGTTGAATAGTCTCTCTCTTGCATGAAAAGAGATCCACCCAAAATCGCACAGTTTACAGCAATAAGTGGTAAGAAAATACCTAGAGATGAGTAAAGTGCTGGAGCAAATTTCTCAACAATCATTTCAACCAATTGTACCATTGATGCGATGACAGCAATAAACATGATGAAACTTAAGAAGCTTAAGTCAACATCAGCCATTGAAGCGTCAAGCCATACAAGAGCACCTTCAGCCAAAATATATTTGTTTAGCAAGTAGTTCATAGGAACTGTAATTCCTAATACGAAAATTACAGCTAAACCTAGTCCCATAGAAGTTTTTACAGTTTTAGAAACTGCAAGGTATGAACACATTCCAAAGAAGAATGCGAACACCATGTTGTCGATAAAAATCGACTTGATAAATATATTAATCAGATTTTCCATGTTTCGATTATTCTTTAAAATTAGTTCTCAATAAGAGATTTATCACGAGATCTCTGTACCCAGATAATGATACCTACAACAACTAGTGCCATTGGAGGAAGGATCATTAAACCGTTGTTTTGGTACCCCATATCGTAAAATGCCTGAGGAATCACTTTGAAACCATAAAGGGTTCCTGATCCTAACAATTCACGAAAGAAGGCTACAATAACTAGAATAACACCGTATCCAGCTGCATTACCAAGACCATCAAGAAAAGCTGGCCAAGGTTTGTTACCAAGAGCAAACGCTTCAAGGCGACCCATGATAATACAATTGGTAATAATAAGACCTACAAAAACAGAAAGCTGTTTACTTACCTCGTAAGCAAATGCTTTTAGAATTTGGTCCACAAGAATTACCAATGCTGCAACAATAACAAGTTGAACAATGATACGAATTCGTGAAGGGATCGTATTTCTAAGTAATGAAACTATAACATTAGCTAGTGCCAAAACGGCCATAACAGAAATTGTTAAGACAACAGCTGGCTCTAATTTTGCAGTTACAGCTAAGGCCGAACAGATACCCAATACCTGAATGGTAATTGGATTATCGGTACCAATAGGATTGGTAAGCAGTTTTCGATTCTTAGCTGAGAATAATGGTTCTTTATCGCTCATCTTTATCTTATTTTGAAGATTTTAAAAACTTTTCATAACTCCCAAGGCTTTTAAGAAGCATCTCTTCTAAACCTTTTGAAGTAACAGTACCTCCAGACACAGCATCAAATGCATGTGGGTTGGTAGAAGCAGTTCCCTTAACTAATTTTAGTGAAGTAAACAGACCAGCTTGATTAAAAATCTGTTTTCCAGTGAAAGGAGCAAGGAATTCTGCATTGGCAATTTCAGCACCTAAACCAGGTGTTTCCCCTGAATGGTCGAAAGTAGCACCAAAGATGGTTTTACGATCCGATTCCATTGAGATGAATCCCCAGATAGGACCCCACATTCCTTTTCCACGAACAGGAAGAATTATTTTTTCGCCGACACCTTCTTTATTGAAAACAAAAACAGGAAGTTGTCTTTCTGAAAGATCCTTCTTATTTTCTTTTTTCAAATTAACTTTGAAAGTTTCGTTTTTGTCATTTGATTTCACTTCGCCTTCTGAATCTACGATAATAGCTTTAACAATGTACTTGTCAAAAAGCTCAACCGCATTGGCAGGAGTCGAAGCAACATTCACAGCCTTAAGAATGTTTTGCTTTTTCTCAACTTCTTTATTCATGTTTTGACGTTCTTTCAATGACAATGATGTGAAAGAAAGTACAGCCGCAACAACCACTACCATAATGGCAGCATAAAGAAATGTATATGTATTGCTTTGAGTATTCATTTTCTAAACGTTTTTTTAATTAAGCATTTACCTTAACACGTTTCAATCTTCTCTTGATGTTACCCTGAATCACGTAATGGTCGATTAGTGGTGCAAAAGTATTCATCAATAAAATTGCTAACATCATAGCCTCTGGGAAACCTGCATTCATTACACGAATCAATACCGCTAGGAAACCAATAAGGAAACCGTAGATGATTTTTCCACGAGCTGTTTGAGCTGCAGAAACAGGATCTGTTGCCATAAATACAGCACCAAAAGCAAAACCACCAATAATTAGATGTTGCCATGCTGGAATTAATTCCATATAAGCATTAGCACCTACAAGGTTAAAGATTGCTCCCATGGTGTAACCACCAACAAATACTGAAGCCATAATCTTCCAGCTACCAATTCCTGAAGCGATCAAAATAACAGCTCCAATTAGAATTGCGATCGTTGAAGTTTCTCCAATCGATCCTGGGATTAAACCAACAAACTGATTCCAAACATCAGAAAGATGTTGTGTGTAGATTGATGTTGCAGCCTCGCCAGTTGCATCAACAAGTGAAGCAGCGTGTGCTAAAGGTGTAGCTCCTGAGAAACTATCAGCTTTTTCAGCAATCCATACGGTGTCTCCAGACATTTGAGAAGGGTAAGCGAAGAAGAAGAACGCACGAGCTATAAGAGCTGGATTCCAAATATTCATACCTGTTCCACCAAAAACCTCTTTACCGATAACAACAGCAAATGCTGTAGAAACTGCTACCATCCAAAGTGGTGCTTCAATAGGCATAACAAGAGGAATAAGCATACCTGAAACAAGGAAGCCTTCGTTTACTTGGTGACCACGCATTTGTGCAAAGGCAAACTCAATACCCAAACCAACAACGTATGAAACAACGATGATAGGTAGAATTTTCATTAAACCGAAAAGACAGATATCCATAAACTCAGCAGTTTGGCCAAGAGAAAGGAAATGCTGGTAACCTGTGTTATAAATTCCGAAAAGTAATGACGGAATTAAAGCTAATACAACAACCGACATGGTACGCTTCAAATCGATAGCATCTTTAATGTGGGTTCCACTATGGGAAGTTATATTAGGGACGTATAGGAAAGTCTCAAAAGCCTCAAATGAGGACTGCAACTTTGCAAACTTCCCACCCTTTTGAAATAAGGGTTTCTTTTTATCAAGAAATTTTCTTAGTGCTTTCATTATATGATTTTAAGTTTAAAGTACTTCGAGTATTTAAAGTTATAAAGTCAATATTCAAAAAATGTAAATCTTAACTTTAAGTACTTTCAACTCCACGGACTTTAAGTACTAACTATTTTAGCTCATTTCTTTAATCATCAGATCAATTCCCTGGCGAACTAAATCTTGTACATTAATTTTCGAAGTACAAACAAATTCGCACAAAGCAAGATCTTCAGGAGCTACTTCGTAAATTCCCAATTGTTCCATTTGGTCGATATCTTCAACCATAATAGATTTAATTAGTTGTAACGGAAGCACGTCCATTGGTAATACTTTATCGTATTCTCCAGTCATTACAAAAGCACGGTGCTCACCATGTAGGTTGGCATCTAAGCGGTATTCCTTATTTGGAGTTAACCAAGAGAAGAATGTTTTAGACATAGAGAATTTCTTTAAGCCAGGTAATGCCCAACCTAAAAATTCATACTCATCTCCTTCAGGAATAACTGTGATTTGTGAATCGTAGAAAGAAAGGTAACCATCTTCAGGAATTTGAGTTCCGGTTAGAACGTTACCTGAAATGATTCGAATCTTATCGTCATCTTTAAGCTGTGCTTTAAGAATATTACGAACTGAAGCACCTAGAATTGTAGTATAATAGGCTGGGTTCTTCACTTCTGATCCTGCAAGAGCTACTTTACGGCTAACATCGTAAATACCCTTTTGGAACAGTCGACCGATGAAAAGAATTTCTTGTGGACGAATAACCCAAACAACATCACCTTTATTAATAGGCTCAAGTTTATGAATTTGAACGCCAACATTACCAGCTGGGTGAACACCTGCAAATTTGTTGATAACAACATTTTTTGCTTCAGTGAAAACCTTCGACTGTGTTTTCTGTGCATCGATGTTTAAGTGAACTTTCCCATCGGTAAGTTTAGTTAAAGCATCAAGACCCATTTGAAAAGCCTCAGCTTCACCTTCAACTAAGTAATCGAAATCGGCAGCAAGAGGCGCAGAATCGAAAGCGGAAATGTGGATTGCTTTTGGCGCATCAGCAGGATTTGCAATAACGTCGTAAGGACGCTGACGAAGGAAAGCCCATAAACCTGATTTTAACAATTCCTCTTTGATTTCATCGCGAGATAAGTCAGTAGGATTGGCTTTTTTAAATTCTTCGTATTGCAATTCGGTGTCAGCCTGAATAATGACTTCAAGAATTTTTCTTCTTTCGCCACGATTCACGGCAACAACCTTACCGCTAACTGGAGACGTAAAATTAACTTCAGGACGATACTTATCGAAGAATAAAGCAGAACCTGCTTTAACTTCGGCATCAACCTTTACTTTTAATTTTGGAGTAAGTCCAGGAAAATCGGTAGGTTTAATTGCAAATGTCTCAGAACGATCAGCCTTTTCAAGTACTTTATCAGCCTTTCCTATCAGCTTAATATCTAAGCCTTTTTTGATCTTTTTAACTTCAGACATGTTAAACTATTTGATATGATTAATTTGTTTCAAAATTAACTAAGTCCAAGCGCCTATATTAAGAGAATAGTATCCATATGCTGTTTTAAAACTTAAAGAAACCAGATAGATCGTCTTGGAAAATCGACAACAAAGATATAAAGCAATTTTATATATTTGTAGTAATTCTCACAATTTATAAACTTCATATACAGATATCCTAATGTATCAGTTCTTCTTTAGAGTTTTTTTTATTTCATACCTGTGTATCTCTTATTGTCTAAGCGGCTTTGCTTCAGAGGAAACTTCTGTGTATAAAAGCGAAATAAAGAAAGTTAGTGTTCATACTGTTCAGTGTTTTCCTGTTGGCTGGCAAATGTCGCCACCTATAATCGAATTGAAAGGGCAAAACCAACTACAGTTTTCGTTTGATGAATTGGGTAAAGATATTCAAGACTATTCTTATCGTATTATTCATTGCGATGCCAATTGGGAATCGTCTGATTTAAGTGATTTCGATTTTTTGGATGGATTTTCCGAGAATCAGATCCAGGATTACGAGTTTTCTTTTAATACGAATGTCGATTACGTTCATTATTCACTTTTACTTCCTAACGAGGATGTGAAATTAAAACTGTCGGGAAATTACATATTGGAGGTTTTTCAAGATTTTGATATTGACAATGTGATCTTACGTCAGCGATTTATGATTTTAGATTCGAAAGTTGACCTGAAAGGAAAAATAAAACATCCAATAAGCGTGGATTTAAGAAAAACACATCAGGAAGTTACTTTTAGTATACTGCATCCAAACTTTTTAATTGATAATCCGCATTTAGATCTTACTGTTATTTTAAGACAAAACGATAGGCCTGATGCAAGCCAGATGAAAGTAAAGCCAATATTTATTCGCAAAAACGAGTTGGTTTTTGATAATAACATGGAGTATGTTTTTCCAGGTAATAATGAGTTTCATTATTTCGATTTAAAAAGTTTTAGGTATCAGTCTATTTATATTAGATCTGTTGAAAATTTAGAAGGTGAAACAGTGGTGAATTTAAGCCCAGGTAAAAACCGTCATTTTGAACCCTATATTTTCAGAAGAGATAATAATGGAGTTTCGGTTGTTTCAGTTGACGAGCGCAAGGAGCCAAATACGGAGGCAGATTATGCACAAGTCATTTTTTCGCTTCCGTTTGCAAATGAATTAAGGCATGGTGATATTTATGTCTACGGTGCTTTTAATAACTGGGAGTGTAACGAGAAGAATAGAATGGTTTATGACTATGACTTGGGTTTGTATCAGAAGAGCATCTACTTAAAACAAGGTTATTATAATTATGCCTACGCTTTGATCGAAAAGGGGCAGGATTTACCCGATATGAGTTATGTGGAAGGCAGCCATTGGCAAACAGAAAATAATTACACCATATATGTTTATTATCGAGATGTTGAAAAGGATTACGACCGCCTGATAGGATTTAAAATATTAAATTCAACTAAAAATTTTTAGTTTACACCATGTGTTGTTTTAAATCTTCCCTGTATTCGTTCTAAATTTTATAAAATAGGAAATGGAATGTGTGTTGCTTATGAATTATTACTTACTTTGTTCTTAAAGTAATAAATTGTAATTAAGGACTGGTGTTTAAGATATTGGTTTAAGCGATAAAAAAAACAGAACGAAAATGAAGTTTCAAATCGATGATGTTGATCAGAAGATATTGTCTTACCTGATAAAGAATGCGCGTATTCCTTTTTTGGAGATTGCTCGTGAATGTGGTATTTCTGGCGCTGCAATTCATCAAAGGGTTAAAAAACTGGAGGATGCAGGGATTATTGATGGCTCTAGGTTCATTGTAAAGCCTCGAGCTTTAGGATATGAAGTTTGTGCTTATGTTGGTATTTTTCTTGATCATGCTCATCAGTATAAGCAGGTTGTTGGTCGAATTGAGGCAATTCCAGAAATTATAGAATGTCATTTTACGACCGGAAATTTCACTTTCTTAGTTAAAATGTTGTGTAGAGATAATCAGCATCTTATGGATGTGTTAATCAATACCCTTCAAAACGTTCCAGGAGTTGCCAAGACAGAAACCTTTATTTCTCTGGATCAAATCATAGATCGAGAGATTTTGTTGTAGATTCGATTCCTTGATTAGGAAAAAGATATTTAAAAGCCTTCTCTTCGTGAGAAGGCTTTTTTTTTGTTTGCTCGATTAAGGTTTTTTAATGTGGATAATTCCGACTAAATTTTTATCTTTCGTCTGTTTTGTTTGAGAAGTGTATTGTTTGAATATGAAATCTCTCAAAATATTATAGTAATTATATCATTAAACAACATATCATGTTTTCAAAAGAAGTTTATATTAATAGACGCGAAAAATTGCGTCAATCCATGAAAGATGGAATTGCTTTATTCCTTGGTAACCCTGATGCACCAATGAATTGCCCTCATAATATTTATCACTACCGTCAAGATAGTAGCTTTCTGTATTTCTTCGGATTAGATCACCCAGGATTTGCTGGTGTTTGCGATATTGATAATAATAAGGATTACATTTTTGGTGACGATGTTGATATTGCTGACATTATTTGGATGGGACCTCAGCCATCAGTGAAAGACCAGTCTGCACAGGTTGGTATCGAAGCAACGGCTCCAGCTGCCGAATTAAATACATTTATTGCTGATGCCATGAAAGCGGGTCGTAAGATTCACTTTTTGCCAGTGTATCGTGCTGAGAGCAAGATTTTATTAGAAGAGTTAGTTGGGGTTAAGCCTGCTGATATTAAAGCAAACATTTCGGAAGAATTTATTAAGGCAATTGTTGCGCTTCGTGAGATAAAAGAGCCTTGTGAGATTGTTGAGCTTGAGCGTGCAGCAGAAACAGGTTATCAAATGCATGTTGCTGCTATGAAAATGGCTCAGGATGGGGTTTACGAAAGAGAAATTGCTGGTGAGGTCGAGGCTGTGAGTCTTCGTGCTGGAGGAATGCTTTCTTTCCCTGCTATTGTTTCTAAGCGTGGCGAAACGCTTCATAATCATGAGCATGGGAATTTGTTGAAAAAAGGCGATTTGTTACTTGTAGATTGTGGTGCTGAAACAGACACGCATTATGCTTCAGATAATACACGTACAATTCCAGTAGGTGGTAAGTTTTCTCAAAAGCAGAGAGAAATTTATGAAATTGTTTTGGAGGCTATCGATAAAGGTAATGCTTTGGTTCGCCCAGGTGTTGATTACCGTTCGATTCATTTAGACGTGTGTAAAGTACTTGCTACAGGTTTAATTAAGCTTGGATTAATGAAAGGTGATGCTGACGCTGCTGTAGCGGCAGGAGCTCATACTTTGTTTATGCCACATGGTTTAGGTCATATGATGGGCTTAGATGTTCACGATATGGAAGATCTTGGTGAAGATTTTGTTGGGTATAATGATGAGATTAAACGTGCTGAACAGTTTGGTACCGCTTATTTAAGACTAGGTAAAGAGTTGAAGCCAGGTTTTGTCATTACAAATGAGCCTGGAATCTACTTTATTCCTGCTTTAATCGATAAATTTCAAAATGAAAAACAATATTTAGATTATATTAATTACGATAAGGTTAACGAATATCGTGATTTTGGAGGCATTCGCCTTGAAGATGACTTGTTGGTTACAGAGGATGGTTGCAGACAAATTGGTAAGCGAATCCCTATTACTGTTGAGGAAGTTGAGCGTACTGTGCTTTCGTAAGTTGGCTTTTATCAAAATAAATTCTAAAGAGGCATCCTTTTAACAGGATGCCTCTTTTTTTAGTTTGTTTCATCTATAATTTGATTACCTTTGTGAACACTTATTAGTGTATGGAATTAGCGGTTTAGTCATGGTGAGGTTGGAGTTTGTGTAAGGATTTGAACTATTTCTGTTTTTTTTAGATAACTTGTATTAACATAAATTAATCGTCTTGAAATTGATTGTTTCGAGCTTTTGCTTTAAATAATAGTAACTTAACCCTCATCTCTACCTAGATATGGATAATTCTACTGTGATTAATAAACGAAGTATGTCCTGTTCATCCTTCTTGATGAAGCTGTGCGCTTTTTTAATTCTTAGTTTGTTCGCACCCAAAGTTTTTGCTCAACTAGATATAATACACTATGTGCCTCCTTTCTATGCAGGAACTCAATTTAAGGAAGAGGTTGGAAACCACTGGGTCGTCTTAACAACGCCTTCGGAAGAAGATATAACTGTTTTTATTAGACGTGGAGATGGAAGCTTGTATGCAACTGTACCCAATGTTTCGAAAACCAGTCCCCAAAAATATTACTTTCATGGAGGGGGAGGGACTAAGCCTGGTAGAGCCGATAAGCTTGGTCTAAACAACTTGTCTTTGGGAATAATTAAATATGATCAGCTTAATCAGGTTCTTGCAGACAAGGGTTTGATTTTCACCTCTGAAAATTCGGTGGGGAAAAATGTAGCTTTCTATGTCAATATGAGGCATAAGTCTGAAATTCATGGTTTTTCATTAACTTCAAAAGGACAAGTTGGGAAAGGGAAATCTTTCCGATCTGGTCACCTTCATAGTGTTAGAGGTGAGGGCTGGGATTGGGGCGGTGGTTATTATGATTATTGGGGGCGATGGGTGTCTTATGGCTCTAATGTTGTAAATCGTCGAAGTCATTTTATTTCGGTTATGGCAACGGAAGATGGCACAGAGGTGACATTCTCTGATATTAAAGTCGGGAATTTAACTTCTCGTTATAAAACAGCAATGCCTGTAATTGATGATATCACAGTGACTCTAAATGCTGGAGAAAGTTATGTGATTGGGGCAGATCATAAGTTTTTAACACCAGAAGATGTTAATAAATTTAATGGGACTAAAATTAGTTCTGATAAACCCATTGTAGTCAATACAGGTTCGTGGTGTGCATCAGCATCTACAGGGCCTCAACAAGATATTGGTGTAGATCAAATCGTTCCTGAAAAGCTGGTGGGGAGTGAGTATATTCTTCTAAAAGGACAGGGGGGATCGGGTACCGAACATCCTATTGTTGTCGCGACTAAAGATGGTACGAATATTACTGTTAATGGGAATTCTTCCATTATTAATCCATCTCCATTGAATGCAGGAGAGTCTTTTAAAATCCCAACAGGATATTTTAGTTCGGAAGGAACTATGTTGGTTAAGACTACCGAAAATGCATATATGTATCAGACTACTGCAGCAGCTTCTGGATCATCTGCTTATCCTACTGTCGGAATGAACTTTATACCACCCTTAAGTTCTTTAGGGTTTCGCCAAGTTGATATTCCTTATATAAATGGATTGGGTGATGGTATAGTTGCTATTTATTCTCAGAAAGGAGCTGACGTTTATGTTAATAAATCACAGTTGAATGCATCATCAGCCAAAGATGTTTCTGGTAATGAAGAGTGGGTTGTGTACAGTTATACGACCACTGAAGAAAATGTTTCTGTTCATTCAGATAAAGCAATTTATGTGGCAATGGCTGTGGCAGATATACCAGTTGGTGCAGCGGGTTACTTTTCTGGTTTTACAAAATCGATTTCTCCTATCGATCCAAACGTCGAATTTAGTTATGATTTGGGGTATGTGTGTTCAAATATTGAGGGGAAGCTTGATATCGCCATTAACAGTACACCTGTTCCCGATTGGTACGAATGGTATGAAGTTAAGGAGCCTAATGATATTTTATTATTTGAAAAGAAAAATTTATTGATTGATGTGCCTGAAGTAGAAACCTCTTTTAAATTAAAGGCCTATTTTCGAGATCCTAATATGGATATCCTTTATAATGGTGATTTTGCTATTGGAAGAGGTAGTTTTGCTTCAGATTTTGATTTCTTTAATGTTTTGCAATTGGATGACCCTGGTAAAGCGGTGTTAACTGCAAATCCTATATCAATCAATAATAGTTTTGCTGATTTTACTGATTTAGATGGGGTTGGTAAGATGTTATTGGCTCATTCTACAGGGACTGGTGCATCTGATACTATATGGCAAAAAACGATTAATAACAGTATTGATATTCCTGGCAATTTATTTGTCTTAAAAGTATATGGTCGATTGGCTGAAGCGGGTTCCGAACAATTTTTGGATATCTATGTAAACGAAGAAAAGATATATAGTAAATTCCAACTTAATTCTACCGAAGCTTGGAAATCAATTAAGGCATTTTGGCGTGCAGGTACTGCCGAAAGTGCTAAAATATCAATAGTCGATGCCAATGCGACGAATAAAGAGGCCGTTTTTGCTCTCGATAGTATTTCCTTTGTGCCGGCTATAGAAGCTGAAAAAATATTTGACCCTGAAGTCGTTCCAACTTATAGTTATACGCCTTATGATCAGGGTTTACATCTGTGTAAGGATGCTCCCTTGGCTTATGCTGATATCTCTCATGGTGATATGGGCTGGTTCAATTTCGAATGGAAAAAACAAAATGCGGCAGGTGACTTTGTAACAATTACAGATCCAAGTATTAGTGGTCTTGATACCTATAAGTTAATATTTACCAATGTAAATGTTGCTCATGCAGGTATTTATCAGTGTACAATTGGTTTTAGACAGGATTATGAGCAATGTGGTGTCAATGTAGAACCAACGACTGTTAATGTTAAGGTGATTGTTGATCAACCAGCAAGTATAGAATCTCTTACGGGAGCCTCAGATATTTGTGAAGGTGAAGCAAGGCTATTAGACGTAAATGTTTTGGGTGAATATGGTCTTATTAGATGGTTGGTTAATGGAACTGAGACAGCACAAGGTCCAAGTTTTAATTTTAATGAAAGTAAAAATCTTGGAGCTGGTGAATACAGAATTGTCTGTAAAGTTGAAAATGGCTGTAGTAATTTGGAACGAGAAGTTACGATTAAAATATTTGGGAATCCTAATTTGAGCAACTTGGTTCTTCCTACAGGGATGTGTCATCACGAATCTGCCAACTTAACGGCGACTCTCGATCCAATATCAGCAGATGCCACAGTCGATTATTCTTGGTATCGTGGTAATTCACTTATTGAAACAAATAATTCAGAGATTTTTGCAATTACACCAAGTATAACTGATGATTACTATAAGGTCGCTGTTTCTGCTCGTTATAATACTGCATCAGGAGTGCGAACTTGTGCTGGAAATGAGAAACTTGTTAATTTAACAGAAGGTGATATTTATCCTCAGGTTGTATTAACGCCACTAGTTGCAGTTGATAAGTGTGAAGGTTTATCACATTTATACAATGCTGAATTAGAAACTTCAGGGGCTAATTACGTATATACTTATAGTTGGGAAACACCTGCAGCTGTAACAGGAGATAAAGATAAGGCTAATCTTAGCCTGTCAGATATAACTGCTGCAATGGCAGGTAACTATAAAGTAACGGTTACCAACCGTTGCGGATCGGCAAATTCTACAAGTTTACTTTCTGTAACACCAAAAATGAATGTTACAGATATAAAAATTGATAAGCTAGGTCCGTATTGTGATGGTGAAGATGTAAATATTACAATTGATGCAACAGATGCTGCTTATTATAAAGCTGAAAATATAACAGCTGGTCAGGAGCAAATCATAAATCCAATTGTCAGTCCATTTCAACTAACAGCAAATGCTGCAAATGAAGGTATTTGGGAGATAACTGCTGTGGGTAATTGTGGAACAAGCTATACGGAACCATTTACAATCAGCTTGATAAAGAATTTTTCAAACCCAACTCTTAATAATATCACAACCTGTTATGGAAGAGATGTCAGTTTCGAAGTGCAAATTGCATCGGTTCCAACAGGATCAGACTTAACTTATACTTGGACTGTTCCTGCAGGATCTTCTGCAGTTGATAGTGGTACAAAAACATTAGATATAGCAGGTGTTCAAGATAGTGAATTGGGGAATTATTCTTGTCTTATCGAAAATAAATGTGGTTATAAAAAAACAGTAACTGCAAGTTTAAGTTACGAAAGAGTTACTAGTAACTCTATTGAATCGGCTGATGTATGTAAAGGTGACACGGATTATGAAATTAGTGTTGCATATGAAGGTAATCCAACATTTGCTTGGCGTTTTGTAAATACTGCGGGAGTAGAAACAGATAAAGGAACAAATTCTCAATTAACGATACCTACTGTTCAATTATCAGATGCAGGTATTTACTATTGTGAGATTACTCTTGCATGTGGTGATATTGTGAATTATCAACGAGCACTAGTTGTAAACGATCGTCTAAGTGTAGTAGAAGATTCTTCAGTTGATTTGGATATTTGTGAAGGTGAACAAACAGAATTAATAATCAATGTTACCGGAACACCAAATTCTATAAAATGGTTCGACCATACGAATACAGAATTGATTAACTTTTCTGGATTAAGCAGAATGTCAACAGGTTTTATAAATACACCTGGTACCTATAAATACAGATATGAATTAACAGGAGATTGTGATAATCCAGCTGGAGATTTCGATGTTGTTGTTCATGCTAAACCAAGTATTAATTTGACATCCCCTATCAATTCTTGTGGTGGAAATGTCGAATTGTCTATGACTGTAAATGGAACAGATTATGCACAAACTTCTTGGTTGGATACTAATGGTGACCTGCTATCTAGTGGTTTAAGCCATACTTTAGTTGGAGCAGTTTACCCTACTTCGTCAGGTACATATTCTGCAATAGTAAACACTGAACATTGTGGAAGTATTCGAGCTGGAGCAACTGTTAATATATATCAACCTGTTAAGCTGGAATCTAACTCTGATTTAACACCTATACCTTGTGAGGGTGAATCTTTAATCCTAAGCGTAACTGGTTCAGGAGATGTATCATACAAATGGTACAAAGGAGCTTTAGATTTAGGCGTTCAAACTACTCCTAATATATTGGACTTAGGCTCAGCTAATTTATCAGATAAAGGTAATTATAAATGTGTACTAGTTTCTGAAAATGAATGTGACAATGTGGAAGTTGACTTCGTTATTGATGTTCGTAAGAGTGTTGCTGTTATAGATCCAACACCAATCACTGTGTGTGAGGATTTATTAACTTCGACTTTTAGTGTGACAGCAACTGGTGAAGGTCCATTGAATTATCAATGGTTTGACAATGATGTGTTGATGCCAGGTAAAACAGCAACAAGTTTAGTTGTTGATAATGTATTGGCGAATAATGGTCATAATTATCATTGTGTGGTTAATGGAGCTTGCAGTTCGGTAGCGTCAAATAAGGCTACATTTGTTGTGAATGAAGATGTTACGATTACGACAAATCCTATTGACCTTTCTATTACAGAAAATGGAACGGCTACTTTTACTGTTGTAGCAAAAGGAACACCTGAAGTCGGACAAACTGAACTAAGTTATCAGTGGTTTGAGTTTAATGGAACAATACACAGGAGTCTTGAAAATACGCCAGTCTCAGCACAGTCCGAGACTCTTGTTTTGACCAATGTGAGCTTAGAGTCAGATGGTTATGAGTATTATTGTGTGGTGAGTGGAGCTTGTCAACCAGATCAGTCTGCTTCGGTAACTCTCAGTGTTTCAGCAGATAATAAAATTACAGCTCAGGCTGCTCCTGCCAAAGTTTGTGTAGGAGGTTCGTTTAGTTTTACTTTACAATTTGAAGCAACTCCAGAGAATTGGGTTTGGAAATATAATGATGGTTCTGGAACCTATAAATTAGCAAGTTTACTTAACTCAACAGTCGATGAAACAAGTACTTCGAGCAAATTGACAATTAACAATGCTCATATTGGAATGGAAGGTTGGGATTTCAGAGCAATCTTAACGCGACATGGTTTCAGCGACAATATTTCAGATCCTGTCAAAGTTGATGTTTTTGAACCAATCACATTTGATCCAATTGACAATGCTACTTTATGTTCTGGTACAGGAAAAAGTTTTAGCCTGACGAATGTTTCGGGAAATGATCCATACACTTATCAGTGGAAAAGGACATTACCTGACAACCATGAATTTACTGAATTTGATAATTCAAGTTTAGTTTTTGAAAATGAAGCGGAAGATGGTACCTACTCTGTTAGTGTTGACAATTTTGTATGTACACCTACAATTCAGACTTTTACGATTTCGCATCATCCGAATTTAGTTGTTGGAGATTTACTACATGTAAGCCCTTTATGTTTGGGCGATGATATCAATTTAACGGCAAATGTGACCAGTAGTTCTGCGACCGGAGTTGTTTATAAATGGGAAAAAGGAACGACTAATTTAAATAACAATTCTGCAAATTATACCAAAGTAAATCTTGCTGATTCAGAAACGGCAACTTACAAAGTAACCGTTAAAGATCTTTGTAAAACGGTTATAGTATCGAAAGAAATTACTGTTTTAGAGAATATTGCTTTTACAAGTTTTCCTGATGCTGTCACTGAGTTTTGTGATGGAACAGATTTACTTTTTCAAGTTGAAGCTTCGGGATTAGACTTGTCCTTTAAATGGGAAAAATTAGATGGTGCTGGTAATCCATTAGCCAATCCTGTACTGCCAAGTGGAAAAATATTAAGTATTACTGATATTGCTGCCTCGGATTCTGGAAAGTATAGATGTACACTGTCCTCATTATCAGGATGTAATAAAGTGGTTAAAGATTTTGAAGTTAAAGTTATAGTGCCAAGTGTTAATACTTTATCTGATGTAACCGTTTGTGAGAATGCTTCTCTAAGCACAACTTTTTCTGTTGTGGCAGATGGTGACCTGCCTGTCACAGCCTATGAATGGCGTCGATATGGGAGTCTGGATCCTCAAGGGAGTAATTCTCAACTAACAATTAGTAATACACTTGCTAATGCAGATACATATTTTTGTGTTATTTATGGTGCAAAATGTAAGCCAATTGCAAGTAATGACGCTGTTTTTACAGTAAATACAAACGTTGAAATAACGCTTCAGCCTCAAAGTGAGGAGATTAATGAAACAGGGACAGTAACATTTTCTACTGAGGCAAAGGGTACACCTTTGGCACCAGCTACTGAACTGAAATACCAATGGTGGGTAAATACTGGAACAGGCTTCGTGAGCATGGAAAATACGCCAATCTCAGCGACTTCCAAAGAGCTAATTCTGACCTCTGTTCCCTTATCTTCAAATGGTTATAAGTATAAATGTGTGATCACTGGAGCTTGTCAAATAGTAGAGACTGATGTTGTAACACTCAAAGTATTAGGTGATAACAGAATTACATTAAATACTCAGGATGCGAATGCTTGTGTTGGAAGTGATTTCATCTTTTCTGTAGAGTACGAAAATACAACAAACTGTGTTTGGCAATATGATGATAATTCAGGTTCTGGATTTGAACCAGTAAGTGGTTCAGGAATTGGAACGATTATTTCAAATTCCTCAAGCTCAATTTTAACTGTAAATTCTGCCACTACGACTATGGCTTCTTGGAAGTTTCGCGCTATTGTTGAAAGGATGGGTTACGCAGATAATATTTCCGATGTTGTTAAAGTTAATGTATTTGAGCCAGCTAGCTTCACTGATATTTTACCTGTAGAAATTTGTAAAACATCGGGTGCTAGTTTTGCGATTAATGATTTAAGTGGAACAGGTCCTTTTAATTATACTTGGAAAAAAGGAACAACGACTTTGCTTAGCGGATCAAGTTCAAATTTTAATGTAAATGCAGCAACAGATTCTAATGGAGATTATTCAGTTGTTGCCAGCGATGGTGTTTGTAATGATGTTACAGATGTATTTAGTATTTCGCATTTTGATGATTTACAATTAAGTAAAGTTTCTGATATTGATACCATATGTTTCAATAATCCTACTGACCTTACAATTACTGCTATTGTTGATGTTGATATTACAACTCCATTATCTTATCAATGGAATAAGAATAATCAAGATCAAAGTATATCTATTAATACTCTTCATGTTTCAGCGACTAATGTTTCAGAATCCGGTGTTTATGAGGTTTTCGTTAGCGATGGATGTATTGAGAAGTCATTAACCTACGATATTAAAGTGTTGAAGGATATTTCTTTAACGACAAATCTACCAAATACGATTGATCTTTGCGAGGGTGAAGAATTGAATTTATCTGTGACAGGTCATGGTGACGACTTATTTTATGCTTGGCATAAAACAACTGATCCTACGAATATTTTATCGACAACAGATAGATTATCTGTTGCAACGACAACTAGCCTTCATTCAGGTGATTACGTTTGTGAGTTAACTACAAAAAGCGAATGTAGTACGGCAAGTTTACCATTTACAGTGAATGTACGTCCACATGCAACAGTTTCAGTTTTATCTGATCTTACCGTATGTGACACTGAACCTTTTGTTGAATTTACGGTTACAGGTACGGCTCTTAATGCACCGGACTATAATTGGTACGACTCAAATGATAACCTGCTTGCAGAAGCAGGTGATTTTTCTGGCGTTAACACTTCTACTCTAAAAATTACCAATGTCTTAGCCAATGAGAATAAATCGTTTTATTGTGTGGTAAGTGGTGATTATTGTAATGAAGCTAAATCGAATACGGCTAGTTTATTTGTAAATAAATCGGTCGTTGTTACGCAAGATCCTGTATCCCAAAATGCAGTAGAGGGTGAGTCGAAAACCTTTAGCGTATTGGCTACCGGAACACCTGTAGATTTGGAAAGTGAATTGCGCTATCAGTGGTTTGTAAATACTGGAGCGGGCTTCACAAGCATGGGGAATACGCCAATCTCTGCAACTACTGCGACTCTAGAACTGAATAATATTGTTTATACTTCAGATATTTATGAGTATAAATGTGAGGTGACTGGTGAATGTGGTACAGTTGAAAGTCATTTTGCAACACTCACCATATCAAAGGATAATATAATTACATCTAATATTCAGGCTAACAAAGTATGTGTTGATGATTCTTTTAGCTTTATTCTTGGTTTTGAGAATGCGGCTAGTCCTAATTGTATTTGGGAATACTTTGATGGAATTTCTTATAAACTTGCAAGCTCACATATTTCAATGTCTGTTTCTGGAACTTCAACAACCAGTGTATTAAGAATTAATCCTTCGGTAAGTGGAATGGATGGATGGAAATTTAGAGCGACATTAGAGCGTACGGGCTATACCGATAATGTTTCTAATATTGTTGCAGTTCAGGTATTTGAAAAACCTCAATTCAATATTTCTGGTGTCACCTTATGTCCAAACACAGGACATAGTTTTACTGTGAACCCAATAGGTACTGCTCCTTTCAATTATTTGTGGACGAAAGGTGCAATACAATTGTCAGATAATTCTAGCTTAAATTTAACTGATCCAAACGATGGCACTTACACATTATCTGTAAGTAATGAAATGTGTCCTGCACTTGAGAAAGATTTTATTATTTCTCATCATGACAATTTGGAATTAAATCCTCTGACTCATGATACTTATCTTTGTATTGGTAATGATATTAGTTTGTCAGCTTCTTTAAGTAGTGGTATTGCTGATTCTTACAGTTGGTTTAAAAATGATGCCCCAATTGCACAGCCAAATCCTCTTACAGTCAGCGACATTAACGATGCAGGTACTTATAAAGTAGTTGCGAAAAATACGTGTAAAGAAGTTAGTCGTTCAATTTTTATAGATGTTTACAAGCCTATTACTTTAACACCTCTTTCACCTGCAAGTCAAGATTTGTGTGAAGGCACCGCTTTAGATCTTAAAGTTAACGGAGAGGGTGATAATCTAACTTACACCTGGTATAAAATTGATGCTATGGGTGGTAGTATAATTAGTGGAGGCTTATTTATTGGTAAAAATTACCATATCGCTACTCTTTCTACCTCAGACGGTGGTTTTTATCGTTGTGTTTTAAGTACAAGCAATTGCTCTGGAGATATTTCAACAGATTTCACCGTTAATGTCCTTGAGAATGTAACAGTAGATCCATTATTGCCAATTGTTATTTGTCAGGATGCAGTACAATCCACTTTTACTGCCACAGCTACAGGTACTGGCATATCAACTTACCAATGGTATAATAATTCTGGTGCGATGTTTCCAGAAACAAATGCGACTCTATCTGTCGATAATGTTTTAGCCAATAATGGTCAGAATTATTACTGTGAGGTGCAAGGAACCTGTAATTTAGCAACAACTAATACTGTGAGTTTCACAGTGAATGAGAATATTTCTATAACCACACAACCTCAGGTGGTTGAAATTTCAGATGAATCTACTGATGATGTGACATTCAAGGTTGTTGCAGAAGGAGTAGGGCTTGAATATCAATGGCTTGAGAATGGTGTCACTATGAATAATAGTCCTGTTTCCGCCCAAACCAGTGAGCTTGTTTTACCTAAGGTAATGCAAGCTGACGGAAATACCTACCAATGTGAAATATCTAGTATCTGTGGAAATATTAGTACTAATTCTGTATTGTTAACTATTAACAATACGATAAAAATTGCGAGTCAACCTATCAGTCAAATGGTTTGTGAAGGTGATTCTTACAAATTTACCGTAAAGTATAAAAATATTGTGAATTGTGTTTGGTACTATGATGATGATCAAGATGGAGTCTATACTCTTGCTACGGCAGTGGGTACACCTTCTGTTTCTGATGATGGTACCTTTAAAACCAGCACTTTTACTGTACTTAATTCGGACCCTTCAATGAATAGCTGGACTTTTAAAGCTGTTATTGATGGTAGTGAAGATTCGAATGTTGTGAGTGTTGAAGTTTTCGAAGAACCAAGTTTCACAGATATTGTTGATGAACAAATATGTTCTGGTTTAGGCAAAAGCTTTTCCGTTGTTCTTTTAACTGGGACTGGCGATATTGAATACGAATGGCAAAGATCAAATGTGAAAATACCAAATGAAGACGGTCCTAGTTTGAATTTAGACCATATTGAGGCTTCAGATGCCACCTATAAAGTGATTGTCAGTAATGGTGTTTGTCTACCTAAAGAGGATCAATTTACGATTTCACATCACCCAGATTTGGTGTTAAATCCTCTGGCACATGATCCTTATCTTTGTATTGGTAATGATATTAGTTTGTCAGCTTCTTTAAGTAGTGGTATAGCTGATTCTTACAGTTGGTTTAAAAATGATGCCCCAATTGCACAGCCTAATCCGCTTACAGTTAGCGATATTACCGATGCAGGCACTTATAAAGTAGTGGCGAAAAATACGTGTAAAGAAGTTAGTCGTTCAATTTTTATAGATGTTTACAAGCCTATTACTTTAACACCTCTTTCACCTGCAAGTCAAGACTTGTGTGAAGGCACCGCTTTAGATCTTAAAGTTAACGGAGAGGGTGATAATCTAACTTATACTTGGTATAAGATTGATGCTATGGGTGGTAGTATAATTAGTGGAGGCTTATTTATTGGTAAAAATTACCATATCGCTACTCTTTCTACCTCAGACGGTGGTTTTTATCGTTGTGTTTTAAGTACAAGCAATTGCTCTGGAGATATTTCAACAGATTTCACCGTTAATGTCCTTGAGAATGTAACAGTAGATCCATTAGCCCTATTACCTGTTTGTGAGAGTGGGCTTAGCACTCCATTAGATGCGACTGCTACTAAAGGTACTGGTGTTTCAAGTTACCAATGGTATAATAATTCTGGTGCGATGCTTCTGGAGACAAATGCGACTTTATCTGTTGATCATATTTTAGCCAATAATGGTCAGAATTACTATTGTGAGGTGCAAGGAACTTGTAATTTAGCAACAACAAATACTGTGAATTTCACAGTAAACGAAAATGTTACGATTACAACTCATCCTGAGACTAGTCTTACTCCTATTCCTGAAAATGGTAACACTAGCTTTAGTGTTGTGGCAAGCGGAACTGGACTCAATTACAAATGGTTTAAAGATAATGTCGAAATAACTGCCGTAGCAAACCCTTCTGCAATAACCAATAAACTTGAGTTAACGAATGTGTCTTTATCAGATACTAATTCAGAATACCACTGTGTTGTGACTGGTGCATGTGGATTTGCAACAAGTACAAAGGCAACTCTTACGGTAGATCCTGATAATCGTATTAGCGTAAATCCGGTAGATGCTGAAGTTTGTGAAGGAAGTAACTTCACTTTTGTAGTGGAATATAACAATGCCACAGGCTGTGTTTGGCAGTATCGCGAAGCAGATGCAGATCCTTTTATAGCTGTACCTGCTCTTGTAGGGACTAGTGATTATACAGGCACAAAGAGTACTTTGTATATAAATTCTGCTACAACGAATATGTCTGATTGGACATTTAGAGCACTTGTAGAGCGCTCAGATTTTGAAGATAATGTAACCACTGAAGTTTCTGTAAAGGTTCACCAACCTGCTACATTCAAAACTATATTATCTCAGGAAATCTGTGAATCGGCTAATGTTAGCTTTGATAAGAAGAAGTTGAGCGGAACAGGAACTTATACTTACGTATGGAAAAAAGGATCGACGGTTCTAGATGCTTCAGCTTCGATACTGAACTTAGAAGCTGCTACTGATTTACCGGGTGCCTATTCGGTTCAGGTAAGCGATGGATTCTGTACATATCCTGTTGACATTTTCAATATTGCACATTACGACAAATTACGCATCGATGGTTTTTCTGATACCGATACCATTTGTTTAAATGCTACCGATAACAATATATTGAGTGTTACAGCAGTAACCGATCCTTTATTGTCGGTGAATTATCTATGGACAAAAACATCAGGTGTTTTAGCAGGTCCTGTTGATGAAAGTACTTATACAGTTGCTGCCCTCGATGTTTCAGAATCGGGTCATTATAGCGTTGCTGTTAACGATATCTGTTCAACAAATAATATCGGTTTTGATATTCATGTTCCTGCTGATGTTAACTTAAAAACCTCTATTACAGGTCCTGTTAATATTTGTGAAGGTAAAGATCTAAATTTATTGGTAGAAGGAGAAGGGCAAGATTTATTATATGCTTGGTATAAGGTGGGGGCGTCATTAGATACTTTATCTAAGACTTCAAACCTTCATATTCCGAATATAACGGATGGTAAGACAGGTGTTTACCACTGTAATTTATCTACTAAGAGCGGTTGTAGTACTGACGATCTTGAATTTATGGTAAATGTTCTTGAAAATGCCGTAATTAGTGTACAGCCTGCTGATGCTCAGGTTTGTGAGAGTGATGGTTCTGTTATTTTCTCGCTTATTGCAAGCGCTGAAGGCACAACAAGATATCAATGGTATCATCTCGATGGAACCGCTGTTACTGAAGGTGGAGATTATTTAGGATCATTAACAAATAACCTAGAAGTTTCCAATGTTCTAGCACATGAGAATGAGACATACTACTGTATTGTAAGTGGCGATGCTTGTAATACAATTCAGTCGGTCAATGTAAGTTTAACGGTGAGTGATAATGTGAACATTACTTCACACCCAGCATATTACGAAGCTGCAGAAAATAGTTCGGCTTCCTTTAGTGTTGAAGCTACTGGAACCCCTGAGGCACCTAAAACAGAATTGACTTACCAATGGTATGTGAATAAGAATGATGGTAACGGTTTTAATTCATTGGATAATAATCCTGTTTCAGCTCAAACAAGCACTTTAGTATTAACTAATGTACCAACATCTTACAACGGTTATAAGTACCGTTGTATGGTTAGTGGAGCTTGTATTGGTCAGACAAGTAATGATGCTGAATTAAAAGTAGCAACTGAGAATAGAATTAGTTTTGACGCTTTAGATACAGAAGCATGTATAGGTTCTCCATTTACTTTTGTTGTTGAGTATGACAATACGTCTAGTGAATGTATTTGGGAATATAAAAAAGGGGTTGATTTTGAGGAGATTCCATTGAGTGTAGGTTCTTCAGATGTAAGTGATGTTGATGCTTCGACTAAAAGAAGTATTTTAAAAGTGGACGCCGCAAGTGCGGTAATGTCTACTTGGGAATTCAGAGCAAAAATTACGCGTGATCTTTATGATGATAACTTTTCAAAGGTGGTAACCGTTGAAATATATGAACCAGTTAATTTTGCTGACATTGACAATGCGACTCTTTGTCTTGGTAGTGGTTCGAGTTTTAGTGTGACTTCTACTGAGGGAACAGGGCCGTTCTATTATCAATGGAAAAGAGCGGGAGTTAATCTTACAGAATATGGTTCGACTCTAAATATGGATGCAGATTCATCTACTGATGGGTTATATTCAGTATCTGTGACTAATAATGTGTGTCCTGAAATTGAAAAAGGCTTTGAGATTAAGCATTACTTGCCACTTGAAATAACATCAATAAGTAATGATTCGCCGATTTGTATTGGAGATACTAAAGATTTAGTGGTTAATATTACAAAAGACCCATTATTGAGTGTTGAATACCTATGGTCTAAACCTTCGGTTGTATTGAGTGGGAATATCATTTCAGATACCTATACTATAGTAGCTGAAAATGCTAATCAATCTGGATCCTATTCTGTTGAGGTAAAAGATGCTTGTATGTCTGTGTCGAAAAGCACTTTAGTAACAGTGCTTGAAGATGTGAGTTTACAGCTTCTACCTAGTGAAACAGAACTGTGTGAAGGCGAAACTTTAAACTTAAAAGTGCAGGGAACTGGGGATAATTTAATTTACAATTGGTTTAAACTTGATGGCGAAAATGGTCTACCTGATGGATCTGCATTGAATACAACTGGAGAACAAAACCTTCTTGTGGCAAACGTAAGTGCTGGCGATTCTGGTTTTTACAGGTGTATTCTAAGTTCGACAGATAATTGCAATAGCGATTCTAAAGACTTTGAAGTTAAGGTTCGCAAGCATGCTACAGTTAGCGATTTGGCACCTGTATCGATTTGCGAAGATGATGCACCTGCAGTTTATAGCGTGAGTGGTACTGCAGAAGGTACTATCAAATACCAATGGTATAATAATGATGGTATCATAAATGGAGGTGATTATACAGGGTTTGCCACTAACGAATTGAAGGTGTCAAATTTAATGGCTAATGTTGATCAATCTTTCTATTGTGAGGTGAGTGGTGATTATTGTGATCCTATTGCTTCTCAGGAAGCAGGCTTAGCGATTAAGACGAAAGTTGCTATCACCAACCATCCAAGTTCAATAAGCGTTGCAGAAAATGGTTCGGCTAGCTTTTCAGTTACGGCAAGCGGAACAGGTCCAATTACTTATCAATGGTATGAAAATAGAGGTTCAGGTTTTGTTGAAATACCTGGTGAAGATTCAAATACTTTAAATTTATCACCAGTTGTATTATCAGCTCATAATAATATTTACTATTGTACTGTTACTAATGATTGTGGCAGTTTGAATAGTGATGAGGCTCTTTTAGAAGTAGTTCAAGATGAGAGAATTACTGTTAACGCTCACAATGCTGAAAGCTGTATTGATGGAACATTCAGTTTTGTTGTTGAATACGAGAATACCACAACTGATTGTATTTGGGAATATGATAATGGTTCAGGTACTTATGTAGAGGTTGGTTCATTGGGAACTTCAGCGTTTACAAGTACATCTTCAAAACTCACGATTACCTCAGCAACCGCTGCTATGAATAATTGGACTTTTAGAGCGAGAGTTATACGAGATGATTATTCAGATAACCTATCAGATGGTGTTACGGTTAAAGTTTATAAGCAAGTGGTTTTTGACCCAATTAACGATATAGAGATTTGTAAAACTGCTGGTGCTAGTTTCAGTGTTGATCATTTGATTGGGGAAGGGACAATTACTTATCAGTGGACAAAAGTTTCACCACTTACAGATCATGGAACCAACTCGAGTTTTAGTTTAAGTGCTGGAAGTGCTGATGAGGGTGAGTATAAGATTGAAGTTAGTAATGGTATTTGTCCAATTGTGACAAAGACATTTAATATTACTCACTATGAAGATATCGTTCTTTCTGATTTAGAGCATGATAATACACTTTGTCCTGCAGAAGATTTAAAACTAACTGCTGTAGTAACAAATGATCCTTCGCTAAGTTTAGATTATACATGGACTAAAGGAGATGATGCTATAGGGGCTAATGCGCCTTCGTTTGAGAAAATTGGAGTAACGAGTCTTGATGCTGCTTATTATACGCTTAAAGTTGAGGATAAGTGTATGAATCAAAGCAAATCAATTAATATTGAAGTTCTGGATGTGATTACTAAATCAGATTCCTGGACGAATAAAAAGCTTTGTGAGGGTGACGATCTTTTACTTGAAGCCAAAGTTGAAGGTGATAATCCAGTTTATACATGGACCGTTCCAGTTGGTGTTGCTAATCCAGGTAATGTATCGACACTTAATATTAATAGAGTTGTTGTATTAAGTGCAGGGACATACACTTGTGAGATAAATGGAGCTTGTGGTACACCAGTAATTTATAAAGCGGACGTTGTTGTAAATAATGTTCCTCGTATCACTGCTGGTCTTGAAGGTTTATCAGGTATTTGTATTGGTGAGGATTTAACTTTAGGAGCTATAACTTATGATGCAACTGAAGTTGATAATATTCGCTGGACTTTACCTGATGGAAGCACAAGGGATGGTAAAACATTAAATTCATTAGTGTTAACGTCTGTTGATCTTTCTAAAGAAGGTAATTATAAGGTAGAAGTTACCAATGCTTGTGGTACTGATTACAGTTTAGGTTACCAAGATGTTCATCCAATACCTACACTTGATCCTATTGCTGATCAAGTGGCTTGTCAAGGTGAAGATGTTATTTTTAGAGCCGTAACGACAGGTGAAACCCTAACATACCGTTGGTTTGTTGATGGTATTGCTCAGACTAGTTACGATGATAAATCAGAATTAAAAATTGAAAACATTCAGCCAGTTGATCATAGTACAGCTAAGACTTATGAGATTGAGTGCAGAGTAAGTTCATGTGATACTGAGTTAACAGAACTTGCTGAAGTAATTGTGAATCCAAATACGATACTTAATACTTCTATAAGAGGAGAAGTAGACTATGTTGGAAGTACGCATGTGTTCAATTTAGATATAACAGGTAGTAACTTGGTATTTGAATGGCATCATATAAATACTTCTGGAATAGATATTCCTTTAACAGAAGGATCTAAAACTTTAACCATTAACAATCTTAGTGTAGCAGATGCAGGAGAATACTACTGCATTATAACAGGTGATTGTGGTGTACGTTTTACATCAGGGTATTTAACCGTTAAAGATCCGTTAAAGATTATTGAGGGATTGAATGGTCTTGCTGATATCGAAAAGTGTAATGGAGAACCATTAAACTTGAATATTAGTACAGAGGGTGAGATTTCATCAATTAATTGGTTTAAAGGAACTACAGATCTTAATCATCATGAATTAAATTATTCTATACCTTCAGTAGGTCTTTCAGATGCAGGATCTTACCGTTGTGTAATAGTAGGTGAGGGTAGTACTGCAACAGAGGACGTTGATGTCATTGTTTATAAAAACACGGTTTTAAATGCCGATTTAGTAGATCAAGTTCTATGTGAAAAGGAAGATTTGTTATGGATACCTGATGTTACCGGTTCCAAACTGCTTTATACTTGGAAACATGAAGGGACTTCCATTTCTACGCAAGCGACTCTTAATATTCTGGATATTCCAATTGAAAAAGCAGGGGTTTATTCAGTTGATGTAGTTGGAAAATGTGGTGATGTCTCTACAGACGCTAATCTTACTATAAAGGAGTTACCACGTTTCGTAAGTCAAAGTGAAGACTTAGAGAAGTGTGAGAACGAATCTGAAGCAATATTCACTGTGGTTTTCGAAGGTGATAACTTGATTTACCAATGGAAAAAAGATGGTAATATTATTGATGGAGCGAATAGTTCAGAATTGAAACTTCAGAATTTAAGAATAAGTGATGATGGAGAGTATACATGTGTTGCTAGTTCACCATGTGGTGTAGATGAAGAAAGTTCGGTTATGAATCTTCAAATTACCCCTCAACTCAAAATATTAAATGAAAGCCTTGATTTGGCCATTTGTGATGGAGAGGATGCTCAGTTTATTATTGAAGTTAAAGGAACTGATGTTGTTTATCAATGGCAGAAGGATGGTGTTAATATTACTGATGCTAATATGACTGGTATAAATACACCTCAGCTTTCAATAAATAAAGCAGGTAATTTGGATAATGCATATTACAGTTGTGAGATTTCAGACAAATGTACTTCGAAGAGATATTCTAATTCTAAGAAATTAACTGTTAATGCCTATCCAACTTCCCAAATACTTGGACGTATGACGCTTTGTGTATTGGAAGATCGTGTTGCCTATAGTACTATTTCTCTCAAGGACATCAATTATGACTGGTCAGTAAATGGAGGTGAATTTGCAAGTCCTGCCGAAGGCTTAAATACTAAAATTACATGGGGTGATATTGCTGATGGAAGTAAGGTTAGTATAGAAATAATTAATGAGGCTACCGGTTGTGCTACTAAATTAGACTCTGTAGTAACACTTCGAAATTTGCCTAATGTGACTTTACCTGCCCTTAGAACTGTTGGTATATGTAACACAGAATTTGATTTAGCTGGAGGTTTTCCAGTTGGAGGTATTTATTGGGTAGATGGCGTTGCTCAGAATAAATTCGATCCATCACAAGGTAATGGTGATTATCAAGTTCGATATTCGTATACCGATGATTATGGATGTTCAAATAGTACAGGAGAACTTGTTTTGACGGTTGATTCTTTACCAATAGTTAATTTGGTTGATGATGTTCTTGTTGGATCTTGTAATTCTACCATGTTGAGTGCGGAGACTGAAGAAAATAATATTAGTTGGGCTCCGAAGCTATATCTGGATGATCATACTTCTAAAACACCATACTTTAATGCTGGTGAATCGACAGTTTATGTGGCTTCTGTGGTTGATAAGCATGGTTGTGTAGGGAATGATATTGTAAATGTAACTGTAGCTCCACTGCCTCTTATAACGACAATTCGAGATACCATAATTGGAGAGTGTAAGGAAATTGAATTTACAACGCATATTAGTGGGGATACAAGAGAGATTAGTTGGACCAATGCGGATGATCTTGACGATCCAACTAATTCTAATCCGAAACTGACTAAGCGACATGTTGGTGTGACCGAATATCAAGTGAATGTGACTGATAATTATGGTTGTATTGGCTCAGAATCAATTAGGGTTGAAGTGCTTCCTAATCCTGTTATTGGAGAAAATATGTTTAAATGTGAAGGGGAGACTGTAGTTATTGATACGAAAGACCTTTCTAACCCTGTTTGGAGTGATGGCTATGTCGGATGGCAACGAACAATTGACAAACCTCAGCTTGATCCATACGTGTTAAGTGTAGAAGAGCACGATTGTGTACTAACTCAAAAAATTGTGATGAATCCAACACCTAAATTTGATTTAGATGATGAGGATGATATTGAAGGAATAACGATTTTTGAAGGTGAAACATACACTTTTAAACCTAAAGATGATCTTAATCCTGACTACCTTTATTTTTATGACTGGAGTGATGGTAGTGTGTTATCAGAATTGGAGGTAAGTGAATCTAATACTTATACACTAAGAGTAGAAGATAATTTAGGTTGTGTCGCTACTGATGAAGTTAAGGTGGAGGTTAAGCCAATTGGAATTGAATCGCCCAATGCTTTTACCCCTGGTGGTAGAGGAGAGTTTGAGAATGACCATTTCTTTTTAAAAGATATAAATGTAATAGAAGAGTTCGAGATGTATATTTATAATCGATGGGGAGAACTGTTGTTTAAGACTAAGGAGCCTGGTTATGCTGGCGGATGGGATGGTACCTATAAAGGAAAAGATTGCCCTGTTGGAACTTATGTTTGGATTGTAATCCTGGATGGAGGTAAGAAAGAAAAAGGAACTGTCACTTTACTTCGTTAATACCATTACAATAAAATTTCTTAAAAGAGTTGGCTTATAAAAGCCAACTCTTTTAACAGTATTGAATCATGGAATAGCTTTGTATATGTTTAAAACGATAGGGTTTCAGAATACCTACAAGGCTTGTACTTTTGATATGTTGGTGATAAAACAGAATTAATCCGATATTGATAAAATGATTCATCGTCAAGATCAGACAAAATATATTTTTAAAATATTTTGTTTGTAAATAATAATTGTTTTTTTGTAGTCTGAAAATATTGACTATCTGAAAATTTTAATAATTATAAATTCTTAATTTACATGAATAAGCTTATACTCTCTATTATCTTTTTTGTTTTTGGAATAAGCTTAATAGGTAGTGCTCAGGATATACGATTTTCTCAGTTTTATGCGAATAAACTTTATTTGAACCCAGCATTGGCAGGTTCTAGCGATCATGGAAATGTGAGTTTAAATTATCGTAATCAATGGCCTAACCTTGATCTTCCATATGTTTCGTATAGTTTCTCCTACGATAATTTTTATTCTGGATTAAATGGTGGTTTGGGTCTATTGGTTATGCAAGATGATCAAGGTGATGGTGCCATCACAACAACCACTTTCTCTGGCGCATATTCTTTTTATTTAAGAATTAATAGCGATTTGGTTTTTCGCCCAGCAATTCAAGCTGCATTAATACAGAAAAAACTGGATTTTAAAAATCTTATCTTCCCTGATCAGGTTTCACCCATTTATGGTGATGTTTACCCTCACAATCCTTCGGGAGATCCTACTGACAGGAGTTGGAATGGAATGGACTTTTCGGTTGGTTTAATGGCTTATTACAAAAACTACTATTTTGGAGCTGCAGCTAGCCATTTGAATCAACCTAACCTTAGTTTTGACGATTTTGAAGATGATCAGTTGAATGCAAAATATACATTACATGCAGGTGCAGAATTTAATTTGTCGGGACGCCTCTATCATAATGGTTTGGTTTTATCCCCAGCTTTATTATTTCAAAAACAAGGTGAGTTTACCCAAATGAACTATGGAATGTATTTGAGTAAGAGTTCTATGGTTTTTGGCTTCTGGTTTAACCAGAATTTTCAGTTGGATTATGATGCAGTTATTTTGATGGCCGGTTTTGTTACTGAAAGGTTTAAAGTTGCCTATAGTTACGATTATACGATAACCAAGTTAGTACAAACTAATACGGGTGCACATGAATTATCTTTCTCATTTCCTTTAGTTATTGAAAAACGAAAAAGAAGACGTCGCCCCAATAGAGTAAGACATCCGCAGTTTTAAAACAAAAAATAAGCTCATTCTACCGAATGAGCTTATTTTTTTATTAGTTAATCTTTTTTACTTTATACGTTCAAGATATTTACTCCTGATTTCTTTCATCATATCAAGACTTAAGTTCTCTGCGTATACACGAATTATATCTATAGCCTTAAAGTGATCGTAAATAAAGCCTATAGAAGCATCAAAGTGTAATAGATCCATATTATACTTCACTTGCTTAGTAAGTTGCTCAAATTCGCCCCAAGACAGTAATCTAGGGATTTTAAAGTAACCATGATTGGCCTCAACGCTATCGAAATAAAAATCGTCCTCAATTTGATCCAGTGAGAAAAACTTATTCAAACGAGTTATTCCAGTCTCGTGATCAAATTTTGAAGGTTTATCCTTAAAGTTAATACCTAGAGAAACATAATAAGCTTGCAGTTCTTTAATATCAGCGTATTGCTCTATATGTCTAACTCGTATTACATTATGAACCGTATTGAAAATCGTTATTGTACCTTGAGCAGCATGATACTTTTTATTTGTATCTGCCATTATCTGTTGTGTCGTACGTGTGAATTGCTCTAAACTGTATTTTTTATCGGTTACCAAGTAGATATAATGAGGCGTGATATCTTTTTGTAAGTTATCGTAATACTCATAAAATCCTGGGAAAGGGTTCTTAGATTCAAGAACAAAAGTATTGGGTAGTACAGCACCTTCAATAAGCTCAAAAGCTTCTTCTTTTATAAGGCTTCCATATTTAATTTGAGTAGTTTCAGTCATATATAAGAGGGATTTAGTGGTACATAATTAGTTAACTACAATAGTTAAAGTACTCTGTTAGTACTCGTTTAAACTTAGCAAAAAATGGAAGAAAAAACAAGAACTCCAAGTCTTTTTTTATTGCTCTCTAGTGAACACCAATTCTTTACTATTTGAAAGGTGATGGTTGTATACGTAGCCATCACAGTCGAATGCCTTCAGATGTTCTGGGTCTGTAATTTGATTTTGAATAATGAATCGAGTCATCAACCCACGTGCTTTTTTTGCAAAAAAACTGATGACCTTATATTGATCATTTTTCAAATCTTTAAAAACAGGCGTTATAATTTCGGCTTTGATTTTTTTCTTATCTATCGACTTGAAATATTCATTTGAAGCAAGGTTGATCAGATATTTATCATCCTTATCTAATAAAGTTTTGTTTATCTCCTTAGTGATTTTATCTCCCCAGAATTCATATAGGCTATTTCCTTTGCTCGTTTGCAATTTCTTACCCATTTCTAAGCGGTAGGCTTGAATTAAGTCTAGAGGCCTTAAAACACCATATAAGCCTGATAAAATTCTCAAATCGTTTTGTGCTGTTTGTAGCTCCTTTTCACTTAAGGTGTATGCATCTAAACCTGTATACACATCGCCTTTAAAAGCAAGAAGGGCTTGTTTTGCATTATCGAGATCGAATGGTAATTGCCAGTTTATAAAACGCTCGAAGTTCAATTGAGCAAGCTTTGGGCTAATGCTCATAAAATCGGCAATTTCACTTGTAGATAGTTTTCTGAGTTGTTTAATAAGCGTTTGTGACTCCTTTAAGAAAGGAGCTTCAGAAAATTGTTCAGTCGTGCTATTCTTTTCGAAATCAAGCGATTTTGCGGGAGATATAATGATTAACATATGTCGTGTTTTTTTGATATTTGAATCTAAGATATGAGATTTGAAACAGATAAACTAATTGAGTTTTTTGATGTCTATATCGTTCTCATTTATATGTTCCGAGTTTAATACAAAACAGAAAAAAGCAGATGACTGGCATCTGCTTTTATATTCTGAAAATGAAATCGTATTTTGTCTATAAATTCTGATCAGGATATAATGAATTCCACCACTGATCTTGATTTTTTAAATGCTTAGCGAAATAGGCAAATATGGTATTGTTCCATAAAATGCGTTGTGTGTAGTTCAAAATTTGATGATTTTGATTTTTCACTTGAACAAAATCGGCATCCTTTCCCAACAGTTTAAGAGCTTGATACATTTGAATACTTTCACCAAGTGGTACATTCGTATCAACGTTTCCGTGAATAAGCAAGATTGGTGTGTTAATTTTATCTGCATTGAACAATGGACTTTGATCGACATATAATTTCCTGTGACTCCATGGGAATGATTTACCAGAAGCATTTACACTATACGAGTAGCCCCAGTAGCCTTCTCCCCAATACGAAGTAATATCGCTAATGCCGGCATGAGAAATCGCTGCAGCAAAAATATCGGTTCTTGTCTGTAATAACATGGTCATAAAACCACCGTATGAAGCACCAATACATCCAATTTTATCTGAATTTACAAAGGAATGGGATGCAACGAATTTTTTGGTTCCTTCAATAATCTCGTCGGCTGTTGTAATGCCCCAATTATTTTGATGCTCTGCGGAGAACTCCTGACCAAATCCAGTCGCACCACTAGGTTGTAATAAATACACAACATATCCCATTGCTGCATATAAATTAAGTGGGTAACGGCCTCCAAAACTACGTTCAACAGGAACCGTACCCGCATAGTAGTTCACAATCATTGGATATTTTTTATTAGAATCAAAATTTGGTGGGTAATATACACGACCAATTATTGTTTTACCATCTTTCTTTGTGAAGTTCCAATCTTCTGTTTTACCAAACTTAACTTGCTTGAATTTTTCTTTCTCAGGATTTGAAATAGTGACTGATTCTTCTTTGTCTAACTTATAAATGTATGCTTGGTATGGATTTGATACACTACAAGCAATATAAGAAAGTGTAGACCCATCAGATGAAATATTAAAGTTTTTAACCACATCATCAGTAATATTTAACTTAGAATAGCTTTTATTCTGAATGCTATATTTAAATAATCGAACGTAATCTTTATCGTTCGCTCTAAAGTATATGTCTCCATCTTTTTTATTCCATACGGCTGCTCCAATTGCAGGATCAAAATTGTAAGAAATAGGATCAACTTTTTTTGTTTCCAGAACCATAATATAAAGCTGGCCATCGTAATTGTTGGCTAGTTTCTGAGATCCTATGTTTTCTCCCAATTTCCCAAAACACGACGGGCCACCTTGAACCAAAATTTGTGTTCCATCTGGAGCATATTGTGCAGAACCCCCAAACAATTTATTTTTCCAAATAGTATCGACTTCAAATGTTTCTAAGTTCATTTGATATAGATTCTGTTTACTGTAAGGATATTCGTTATAATCAGGTCTCGATTGAGAGAAAAGAATATGCTTACTATCAAAACTGATGTCATTCAATTGAGTAGATAGGCTTCCGTAAGTTAATCTTTGTTTTACACCACTTTTTACATCGAGTTTATACAAAAAGCTACGGTATCTAAATCCTGGTAGACGGTCTTCTATACCTTGTATTTTTCTTATTTTCCATTCTTTAGAATGATCTTTACCCACGGAATAGATTATGCTTTTGGCATCGGGAGTCCAGGAATATCTTCCGAAATTTTCAATTTGATTCGGAATTTCAGTTTCAGTTCCTTTTTCAAAATCAAAAATGAAAAGCGAGGTTTTATTGTTGTAGTTTTTAGTGTAAGAGATTTTATGACCGACAGGCAACCATTTTATTTGTGATAGACTCGTTCCACGAAAAGATTGAACGATTTTGCCAGTTTTCAATGATTGGATTTCTTTCCAATGTTCAGTTTTATCTGATGGGGGCAAGCTTCGGGAATAAGAAATTAACGCGAATTCTCCATTGCTCGATAGAACTGATGAGTTTACTTTTTTACCATCTAAAACTTTATTAATCGTGATAAATTGTTCTGGAGATGTGGAAAGTCGAAAATCATCTTTTGTCCAGTTATTTTCAGCAAGGAGTTCACATTTGAAAAGATTATTTTTCTCTTGTGAAAGAACCTTTATAAGAACGCAATGCTTGCCAGGTTCAAGTGTAATATTAGCCGTAATTTCTTTATTGTTTTTAGTTTCTTGTGAGTAATGAGATGCTACTTTAATACCATTTAAGTAGACTTCGAGCATCGGGTAAGTGTTAATAGTTAATTTGGCTTTAGACCATTCATTAACACTGACATATGAAGAGAAATACTTAATAGTACTTGCTATACCCTTGGCATCCAGAAAGCCTTTTTTAGTTAAGCTAGCTTTACTCCACTTTATGTTAAGATTATTCCAAGCCAATATATCTCCTTCTGCAGGTCTTATATTTTGAAGACTAAGGTTGTTTTCTTGCAACAATTCTTTCAGTTGAAAGTTTTTATTTTCAACGTTTAAAGTATTATTAAAAGCAGGAAGAGTAACAGGAATTGCTTCTGTTTGAAGCCAATGTTTTATTATTTTCTGTTGGTTGTCATCTTTTTTTTCAGCAATGCAATTGGAAATAATTGTGAGAAAAAGGATAAGAGTAATACAAAGTTTGTTCATGATTTATTTTTTTATTTAGCTTACTTATGACATCAATATTACAAATAATAGGGGGTTTATAAATGGTGTTGTTAAAAGTTTCTAATTTTTTCGTTTTATGTGTTCTTTTACTTGAGAAAGATATTAATACAGAAGATAAAAGTTGAATGTCACTAGTCTAAACATGAATAAGATGGTTAGTATTATATTTTTATTAACTTGAAAAATCTTCTGTAATCAAAAAATATAAATATTTATGTTGTTAAGTTTTCAGGAAAAAAAACATCATTTCCCTTCATCTATCCTTAAGAAGTGGCAAAAATTGATAGACTTATTAAGTTCAACATTTGATATACCTGCAACTCTTATAATGCAAGTAAAAGACGAACGTTTTAGAGTTTTTGCTAGTAGTAATACTGATACTAATCCTTTTGTTGTTGGTGACTTTGAAAAAATGACAGGTTCCTATTGCGAAGAGGTTGTTCGAACTAAGAGTAAGTTTCATATATATAATGCATTAGTGAATTCTAAATGGGACTGTAACCCTGATTTAAAATACGGAATGGTTGCTTATTTTGGCTTTCCGATATTTTATCCTAATGGTGATGTGTATGGAACTTTATGTATACTGGATAATAAAGTGAATCGCTTTAGTGATATGGTTGAAGAATTTCTTAAGCAAGTCAAGGAAATTATTGAATTGGATATTGCTGTACATTTATCATACGAAACAACGAGTGAAAAGCTTGAGAAAGGGATAGCTGAGAATTTTAATATAGGAGGTAAAAGAAGAAAGTCGGTCTACGAACTTGAAAGGGAATTAGAACAACAAAAGGATCTTCAAAAAATATTGAATGATAAATTATGCTGTTTTGACGATGAATTATTGAAACGAGATACTAAATATAAGACTCTTTTCGAATCGATGAATTCAGCGATTGAAATTTTTGAATCAATTTTTGATAAGAATGGAGATTTATGTGATGCAAAATATCTAGATATAAATCCTAAAAATGAAGAAATTATAGGCTATAAAAAAGAAGAAGTTATTGGTAAAACATTATTAGAAATATTTCCAGATACTGATAATAAATGGCTGAGGCACTTTGATTCTGTTCTGAAAAATGAGGAATCTATGTCTTTTGATTCTTACTTTAAACCTCTGAATAAACATCTTTCCGTTAGTGCATTCCCTATTGAAGGAAATATTTTTGGAATTTCTTATCACGATATTACAGAACGTGTTCTTACAAAGCAAAAATTATTTGACAGTGAAAAAAGGTATAAGACTCTATTTAATAAAAGTAGTTCTGTAATGCTTTTAGTTGACCCGGACACTAAAAACATTATTGATGCAAACTCTGCAGCTATTGATTTCTACGGATTTTATAAGGAGGATTTGTTGGGCATGAGTATGACAGAAATAAATATCATGTCACCAAAGGATTTGCAGAAAGAAATAAATTTGGCAGCTGCAAGTAAGAAGAATCATTTTCAATTTGAACATCAGCTTGCTTCTGGTGAAATTAGGAATGTTGAAGTTTATTCTAGTCCAATTTTTGCTAATGGTGAAACCTTATTATTTTCGGTTATTCATGATATCACTAAGCGACGTATTGCATTAGAAGAAATAAGTCGATTATCTATTGCTGTTGAACAGAGTCCTGTGTCAGTTGTTATTACTGATACAAATGGCACAATTGTGTATTGTAATCCGATACATTGCGAAATAACAGGATATTCTATTAAAGAAATGTTAGGTGAAAATCCGCGAATCTTAAAGTCGGGAAAGTATAATAAAGAAATTTATGCCAGCTTGTGGAAAACAATACGTAATGGTGATAAGTGGTCTGGTGAATTTTTTAATAAAAAGAAAGATGGTAGTTTTTATTGGGAATCGGCCTCTATAGCACCCATTAAAAACGATAAGAATGACATAATAAGTTATGTGAAAATTGGTACGGATATCAGTGAAAGGAAACGTCTTGAGAATCAATTGAAACAATCTAAGTTGAAGGCAGAGGAGAGTGACAGGCTTAAAAGTTCATTTTTATCAAACTTAAGTCATGAAATCAGAACCCCTTTAAATGGGATTATGGGTTTTACCAATTTGATGATATCGGATGATATTAGTGCGAAAGAGCGAAAAGAATATGGTGCATTTATTGAATCAGCTGGACAACTATTAATGAGGACGATGGATGATATTCTTAGATTATCTGAGATTGAGGCGGGTAAAATGAGTGTGAAATATTCGAGATTTAATTTCAAAGAACTGTTTCAAGAAATGGAGGATTTTTATGCTAGTGAGATAGATGATAAGGGATTAGAGTTGCAGATGTCTTGCTCTTGCACAATTCAAATTTGGAACGATAGAAAAAGAATTCGTCAAATATTCGATAATCTAATAAGGAATGCGATTAAATTTACGGATAAAGGTCGTATCCATATAAAAGCAGAGTGTACTGGTGAGATGTTGGTATTATCTGTTCATGATACTGGTATTGGCCTTGACAGCGAACATCATATGAGCATTTTTGAGCATTTTTCACAGGTAGACAGTTTTACAAGACGAGAATTTGAAGGAACTGGGTTGGGTTTGGCTATTTCGAAAGAAATTGTGACTCTACTGGGAGGTGATATCTGGGTTGAGTCAGAATTGGGTAAAGGAGCTAAATTTATATTTACAATTCCTCTTCGTAAGGAAAACAATGAGCTAGAGAGTGAGTCGTCCTAAAATAAGTTGACACAAAACTGAGTTATTTTAGGAAGGGACAGAGATTAAAATAAAGCCGAAACAATTAAGTTTCGGCTTTTATATTTTAGCGTTTTTCCATCAAGACAATATTCTCCACATGATGTGTATGTGGGAACATATCGACCGCTTGAACTTTAGTGACTTTATAAGCGTGATCCATCATTTCGAGATCGCGTGCTTGAGTTGCAGAATTACAGCTTACATAAACAATTCTGTTTGGAGCAGCTTGTAGAATGGTTTCAACCACATCGGCATGCATACCTGCACGTGGTGGATCTACAATCATCATATCTGGGTGACCATGTTCAGCAATGAATTCAGCATTCAGAACATTTTTCATGTCTCCAGCAAAGAATGCCGTATTGTCAATACCATTGATTTCTGAATTTAAAATAGCATCTTCAATGGCTTCTGGTACATATTCAATTCCAATTACCTTTTTAGCCTGACGAGCTACAAAGTTGGCAATGGTTCCTGTTCCAGTGTATAAATCGTAAACAACCTCGTGCTTTTGGATATTAGCAAACTCACGTGTTTTACTGTATAGTTCGTAAGCTTGCTCCGAATTCGTTTGGTAGAATGATTTTGGTCCAATTTTGAACTTCAAATCTTCCATTTGTTCGAAGATATGATCTGCACCTTTGTATACAATCACATCCTGATCGCCAATTGTATCGTTCCCTTTTTCGTTTATAACGTACATTAATGAAGTAATCTCAGGGAATTTTTCTGCAATGTGAGCCATTAAACCTTCACGCTTTTCTTCATCTTCGTGATAGAAAACAACTATTAACATTACATCGCCAGTCGTAGATGTTCTGATAATAAGCGTACGAAGAAATCCTTCCTGTTTTCTGATATCGAAAAAGCTTAAGTCGTTGGCAAAAGCATATTCTTTTACCGCTAAACGAATTGCATTCGAAGGCTCAGCTTGTAGGTGACACTTGTTGATATCAACAATTTTGTCAAAAAGGCGAGGTACGTGAAAACCAAGTGCTGGTGTACGATCAATTTCATCTTCACTATTAATCTCGTCAAAAGTAAGGTAACGCTTATTCGAGAACGTGAACTCAAGTTTATTACGGTAAAATTCTGTTTTGGCAGATGGCAAAATCGGGTTTGCTTCTGGTAGATCAATTTTACCTATTCGACTTAAATTATCAAGCACTTCTTGTTGTTTGAATTTAAGTTGTTCTTCGTAAGGTAAATTTTGCCACTTACAACCACCGCAAACACCAAAATGCTCACAAAAAGCATCTACTCTTAAATCGGAGTATTTATGAAATACAACAGGATGACCTTCCATATAACTTTTACGTTTCTTTGTCACCTGCACATCCACAACATCGCCTGGTATCACGTTGGTTACAAACACAACCTTATCATCTACCTTAGCAATGGCCTTTCCTTCGGCTGCTAACTTTACAATTTCAATGTTTTCCAGTAAGGGTTTTCTGTTTCTATTTCTTCCCACTTTGTATTTCTTTAAAGATTTGGCTGCAAAGATAGTAAAATAGTGCCTAAAGTATTTAAAGTGCCTAGAGTACTTATAAATACTTAAAATTGTAGCTTCCTGAAGTGATTTTTAAACTTTAAGTACTTATAACTTATAAACTCTAAGTACTATTTGTCTTATCTTTGCCGCCCTAACATATAAACAATTCGTTATCCATGATATCAATTAATAATCTTATAGTAGAGTTTGGTGGTTTTACACTTTTTAAAGACGTTACTTTTATCGTAAATTCTCGTGACCGTATTGGTTTGGTGGGGAAGAATGGTGCAGGAAAATCGACACTATTAAAAATCTTTGCAGGTAAGCAGGAGGCTACAAAAGGAACTGTTAGTATTCCTAACGAGATTAAGATTGGATATTTACCTCAGCAAATGAAGCATGAGGATGGAAGAACGGTGATAGAAGAAGCTTTGACAGCTTTTGAAGAAGTTATTCTTCTGGAGAAGGAGATTGCTCAGATAAATAATGAAATTGCGGAACGTACCGATTACGAATCGGAATCTTATATGAAACTGATTAATCGTTTGACAGAAAAGAACGATCGATTTCATATGATGGGAGGAGAAAATATTCAAGCTGAGGCTGAGAAAACTTTGCTTGGTTTGGGATTTCTTAGAAGTGACTTTGACCGTCAGACAGATGAATTTTCCGGCGGTTGGAGAATGCGTATTGAATTGGTGAAAATATTGCTTCGACGTCCTAATGTTTTCCTTCTGGATGAGCCGACTAACCATTTGGATATCGAATCAATTCAGTGGCTAGAGGATTTCTTGAAGACCTACCCGGGAGCCGTTGTTTTGGTTTCTCACGATAGAGCATTTCTTGATAATATAACCAATCGTACGGTTGAAATATCGGTTGGAAAAATATACGATTATAAAGTATCCTATACAGAGTATGTCCAATTACATGCCGAGCGCCGTGAGCAGCAGATGAAAGCTTACGTGAATCAGCAGAAAATGATTAAGGATACGGAAGATTTTATTGAACGATTCCGTTATAAGGCCACTAAGTCGGTTCAGGTACAATCACGTGTGAAGCAACTGGAAAAGTTGGATAGAATTGAGGTTGATGAGGTTGATAATTCAAAATTAAACTTAAAATTTTCATCAGCTCCCCGCTCAGGCGATTTGGTTTGTCAGGTGAAAGATTTGAGTAAATCCTATGGCGATCATTTGGTTTTGAATGATCTTGAATTTGTTATTGAAAGAGGTGAAAAGTTAGCTTTTGTAGGTAAGAATGGTGAAGGTAAATCGACTCTTGTAAAAGTATTGATGGGCGAATTAGACCATACAGGTGTATGCAAAATCGGTCATAATGTGAAAATCGGTTACTTTGCGCAGAATCAAGCCATGTTACTCGATGAAAATAAAACTGTTTTCGATACCATTGACGATGTGGCTGTTGGTGATGTAAGGACTAAGATTCGCGATATTCTTGGAGCCTTTATGTTTGGAGGTGAGGATATTGATAAGAAAGTAAAAGTACTTTCAGGTGGTGAGCGTTCCCGTTTGGCTATGATTCGTCTTTTACTTGAACCAGTTAACTTACTTGTTCTCGATGAGCCGACCAATCACCTTGATATGAAATCGAAGGATGTTTTGAAGGAAGCGCTTTTGCAATTCGATGGTACCGTTATTGTTGTGTCGCACGATAGAGAATTTCTAGATGGTTTGTCGACTAAGGTTTATGAGTTTACCAACAAGAAAGTGAAAGAGCATTTAGGTGGTATTTATTCATTCCTTCAGAATAAGAAGATGGATAACATGCGCGAACTTGACAGGAAAAAGCAGATAGCAGCAGAGGAAAAGGTTGAGGTCGCACCATCGGAAAATAAATTGAACTATTTGGAGCGTAAGGAAATGAGCAAGCAAATTTCGAAACTTGAGCGAGCTGTTGCCAAGAGTGAAGAGATGATTGCTAAATATGAAGAGAAAATTGAAGAAATTGAAGCTCTTTTGACTGATGCTAAAAATCAGGATCAGGAAACTTTTAAAGCTTACGATGAGGCTAAAAAGAATCTTGAGGATGAGATGACGCTTTGGGAAACTAAAAACGAAGAATTGGAAGCTCTTATACTTGAAAAAGGAGAGTAGTTTTTTAGTGAATGAGTAAATTGGTGTTGAGTTAATGAGTGGCTACAATTCTATTCAGATTTAAAAGAGTTGAACCGCAAATTTCACAAATTAGCTCAAATTTTTATTTGATAGATATCATGAACTCATTATGAGTAGTGGGTTAGTTATGGCTTCCACATTTATTACATTTTCATGATTGTTTTTGGTGCAGAGCAGCATGCTATTTGTAGCACATGAATTATTTATTACCCCTGCTAGAAGAAGAAATCTTAAGACTTCTTGTTCTAGCAGGGGTTTGTTTTGTAATGAGGTTTATCTGCAAATATTGTGCTTTCTAAGTATCGGAACTGCTGCTATTGCATTTTTAAAAAGGTGATCCACAAATTACACAGGTTCCCACAAATTTTAATTTTTAACGCATCATGCTCTGACTATAAGTAGTCTGTAAGTGTCAGAGTATGATTAAATCTATGTGCAGATTTCTTTTAATGAGAGTCTAAAAATGCTTTTGAGTCAAAAACACTATTTACAGAATTACAAAATTTCCAGAATTCACTCTAAGAGCGCTACGTTTCAGGCTAACTGTACAAAGTAGGGAGTTGCTTGCGTTAAGGGTTGCAGCGGATAGCCCACAGCTTGTTAAGTTTGATAAGATGCTGAGTGTCGTAAATAATTTTTGTGTCTTTATATATTAACGATAGGGGCGAGGACTATGAGCGGAAAACCTGACCCGTAGGGGAACGCCCAATTAAAAGCTGTAAATTATCTTGTGTCTCACATCTTGATACTCATATCTAATTTATCAGATATGAAAAAAGCCCGATTTACATCGGGCTTTTCTTTTATAGTAGACTAGATTGTTCTAGTTTTTCTCTGGTTTTGGTAATAAAACCTTTCTAGAAAGTTTCAATTTACCTGTTTTAGGATCGATACCGATTAGTTTCACTTCAACTTCCTGACCTTCTTTCAATACTTCGTCAACTGTGTTTAGTCTACGATGCTCGATTTCAGAAATGTGAAGTAAACCATCTTTACCAGGAAGAACTTCAACGAAAGCACCAAAGGCAACAATCGACTTCACTTTTCCTTTGTAAATGGTTCCAACCTCAGGAACAGCTGTGATACCTTTGATACGACCTAATGCGATATCAATGGCTTCTTTGTTGTCAGCTGAAATATCAACATGACCTTTTCCGTCAACTTCTTCGATAACGATAACCGCACCTGAAGTTTCTTGAATCTCTTGAATAATCTTACCACCTGGTCCGATTACTGCACCAATCATATCCTTAGGAATAACAAGTGATACAATTCTTGGAGCGTGAGGCTTAAGGTCTTCGCGAGGCGTTTCAATCGTCTCAGAAATTTTATCTAGAATATGTAGACGTCCGTCGCGAGCTTGCATTAAAGCTTGCTCCAATACTTCGTATGGAAGTCCGTCAACTTTAATATCCATTTGAGTCGCAGTAATACCATCTCTAGTACCTGTTACTTTAAAGTCCATATCACCCAAGTGATCTTCATCACCTAAGATATCAGAAAGAACAGCATATTTCTTAGCACCTTCAGTTGAGATTAATCCCATTGCGATACCTGTTACTGGCTTCTTGATTTGGATACCTGCATCCATTAGTGCTAATGTACCTGCACAAACTGTTGCCATTGAAGAGGAACCGTTAGATTCAAGAATATCAGAAACAACACGGATTGCATATGGAGAATCCGCAGGAATCATACCTTTAAGAGCACGGAAAGCTAGGTTACCATGTCCTACTTCACGACGGCTAACACCACGGTTTGGACGGGCGTCACCGGTTGAGAATGATGGGAAATTGTAGTGAAGAACAAATTTCTCTTTTCCTCTGTAAAGTACATCGTCAACGATTTTCTCATCTAACTTTGTACCTAAAGTTACTGAAGTTAACGATTGAGTCTCACCACGTGTAAATACAGCTGATCCGTGAGCACCTGGTAGGTAATCAATTTCAGACCAGATAGGACGAATTTGATCTGTATCACGACCATCAAGACGTTTACGATCTTCCAATACCATTTCGCGAACAGCATCTTTTTCTACATCATGGTAGTAACGTCCAATTAAAGACATGTTGATATCAGAAGCTTCTTTTCCTTCTGAATATTCTTCAACAAATTCTTTTTTAATTGAAGCAAATGCTTCAGCACGCTGGTGCTTATTTGGGTTCTGCAATCTTGCAGCTGCTAATACCTTAGCGTATGTTTTATCCACGATTAACTGACGAAGCTCTTCATCACTTTCCTCATGGCAATATTCTCTTTTTACAGTTTTACCTGTTAATTCAGCCAACTCAATTTGAGCTTGACATTGGATTTTAATGGCTTCATGACCAACTTTGATAGCTTCTAACATTTCAGCTTCAGAAACTTCGTCCATTTCACCTTCAACCATCATGATGTTATCCATGGTAGCTGCAATAATCATATCAAGATCAGCCGTAGCTAACTCTTCACGACCAGGATTGATCACCATTTCACCATCGATTCTGGCAACACGTACTTCAGAAATTGGTTCTGCAAATGGCACATCTGAAACTGCGATTGCAGCAGATGCAGCTAAACCAGCAATTGCATCAGGCATATCATTAGCATCAACCGAAATAAGGTTAATTGTAACAAAAGTTTCTGCATGATAATCTTCTGGGAATAGTGGACGTAGAGCACGATCCACAAGACGGCAAACTAAAATTTCATGATCTGAAGGACGACCTTCACGTTTCATGAAACCACCTGGAAATCTTCCTAAAGCACTAAATTTCTCTTTATATTCTACTGATAGTGGCATAAAATCCACATCAGGTTTTGCATCCTTAGCGGATACAACTGTAGCCAACAGCATGGTCTTACCCATTTTTACTACTACAGATCCATCAGCTTGTTTTGCTAATTTCCCTGTTTCAATTGTGATGGACCTTCCATCACCTAATTCAATTTTTTTTTCGATTACGTTCATCATTTGTAGTTTTATTCAAACTTATATTGGGATAAGGCTAGATGTTGCCGTACTTAAATAAAAAAAGCAATCCCAATTGCTCAGGATTGCTAATATTATAGATATTACTTACGCATGTTTAATGCTTTAATAATAGCACGGTATCTTTCAATATCTTTTGCTTTTAAGTAATCTAATAGGCTTCTTCTTTTACCTACTAGCAATTGCAGCGCACGTTGGGTACTGTAATCTTTTCTATTTTTCTTAAGGTGCTCAGTTAAGTGAGCGATACGGTAGGAAAATAAAGCGATCTGAGATTCTGCAGCCCCAGTGTCTTTATTAGACTTTCCGTATTGTTCGAAAAGCTCTTGCTTTTTTTCTGCTGATAAA